>Ga0111176_1137_pt1 | contig 12844 bp, 8 predicted proteins | sample DeeMarSWOR324_28_FD_80229 | JGI IMG/M metagenome (GOLD analysis project Ga0111176, IMG submission 80229) | Bacteroides sp. SM23_62_1 | reverse complement strand
ATTCCCGGACAGGATTATCCGGGAGAAAGATTGAAAGAAGCCTGGATTAAGCTCCTTTTCAGTCAGTTCCATGATATTCTTCCCGGGAGTAATGTGCCGTTATCGGTCGATTACCAATCTGGCAAGATACAGGAGGTATTTGAGATCACGAGTATGATTCAGTCAAACACCTATCGGTCGATTGCCTCTTCGATTAATACATCAGGATCATTTAAAGACCGGGTGGCAGATGATCAACATGTTGATGCATGGGCCTTTGGTGCCGGGGCCGGACGGGATGCAAATACAGGCGATCTGTCATCAGTAGGATATACACGCAACAGTGGTAATTGCATGGTTGTATTCAACCCTTTATCATGGAAACAGCAGGAGCTTGTAAGGGCGACATTATGGGATTATCTTCCAGGCTCCTCAACCAGAAATATGGAAGATCTTTCATTTATTATTATTTCTTCCACCGGAGAAGCTTTCCCGGTTCAATACCTGGGTCCCGAAGGATCAAGCTGGGCACATCGTTATATTGATATGGTATTTCCGGCTGAAGTGAATGCATTTGGATATAATACTTATTTAATTACAGAGGGTAAGGAAAAGGGAACCAATCAGCCTGTAATATGTACAAAGACCACTGATTCCGGATATTCATTACAAAATAACTATCTTGATGTATATATAGATCCGGAGCTTGGCAGTATCTCAAAGCTTCTGAATAAAACTTCTAAAACCAATTATGCTGTTTCCGGAAATCCTTGTGCTTCCCTTGAATACCTTATGGAGGAAGGCGGTGATGCATGGACAATTGGAAATATTCAGGAAAAGATTTATCCATTAAAACTGAAATCCATTGAAAAAGGGTTGGGAGGTCCATATCTGGCCTCTGTGACATCAACTTACAGCATCAATGATTCTGAAGTCAAGATAACCTATCTCCTTGGTTACCAAAAGTCTTACATTGAATTGAAGGTAGATATGGATTGGAAAGAAATGGGTTCAGTGACAACAGGAACACCAATGCTACGTATCATGTTTCCATTTCCTTTTGTCAATAGCAGGGCATCTTATGAAATACCCTACGGATCAATTGAAAGAGATCAGTATCAGGGAGAAGAAGTGGTCGCCTTACGCTGGGCAAATGTTGGTGGTATCTTGAGAGATAGTCAGCAACCTGCTGGATGCCTGGTTCTGAATGATTGTAAATACGGCCATTCACTGGATAATAATGTCCTGAAAGTTACCCTGATACGTTCTTCTTTTTACCCCGATCCTTACCCTGAAATGGGGAAACATACGGTTCGCCTTGCACTTATGCCTCATTTACAAGAAATTACTACAAAAGATTTCATGAAACTGGCCTCGGAATTCAACCATTCTCTCAAGGTGGTCAATACAGATATACATGATGGTGGGTTACCTGCAGTAACAGAAAACCTGATCAGTATTCAACCCGATAATGTTATACTCACCTCAATTAAAAAAGCGGAGGATGATGACAATCTGATTTTAAGGTTGATTGAGGCAGAAGGTATTGCTGTCAGTGCACAGGTCAGTTTAAATCCTGAAGTATTTGGAAAAATCAAAAAAATATTTGAAACAGATCTTTTAGAAAGAGCAGTTTCAGGTTCTGTAATGATAAATACAGGTAATTCATTCAGCGTGGATATACCGGCTTATGGGATTACGACTGTTAAAATTGCTTTGAAAAAAAATAAATAATCTTTTTACATGCTCCTTTAATTTAACCACAGAGCACACAGAGAATTCGTGGAGTTCACAGAGCTATAACAACCCGGGGTATTTATTCTCTGTGGTTCTCTGTGTAAAATCTCTGTGCTCTCTGTGGTTAATAATACAATAAGTTATTGATAACCGATGAATTAACACTTCATCCTCATACAATATAGCCATGAAACGAAATACATGTATTATATATTCATTCATTGGATTATTAATATTAGTCACATCTTGTTTACCAGTTCGCAAGTACAAAATAAATTCCCCGGATGGAAGAATTGAATTGGTCATTTATGCAGCAGAAAATTCAGGAATAAGATATTCCGTCTGGTTTGAGAAAATCCAGGTGCTGGAGGACTGTTCATTTGAAATACTATTCAAAGGAACGCGCTCTTTTGGCAGGGGGCTGAAAATTGCTGGTACCCAAATAAGAACTATCGATGAAAACTGGGAACGTGTCTGTGGTAAACGTAAGAAGGTCAGGAACTATTGTAATGAGATGAAACTGGAGCTTATTGAAACAGGGGAAACCAAAAGGATGGTCAACCTGTTTTTCAGGGCATATGATGATGGTATTGCATTCCGGTATGAAATCCCGCAACAGCAATCGGTCACTGATTTCAGTATTTCAAGAGAGAATTCAATTTTCCGGTTTACCGGCGACCACAGGATCTGGGCTACCCACTGGAGTGATTTTCATACAAGCCAGGAACAGGAATTTACTGAAGAACAACTATCAGACCTGAAAATGGATGATATTATTGGGGCCCCATTATTGGTTCAGGCAGATACAAATATCTGGATCGCTCTCCTGGAAGCTAACCTAACCGACTGGGCAGGAATGGATTTTGCTGCAGGAAATGATAAATACTCGGTTGTAACCAGGCTGTCACCTTTGCCTGCAGAGCCGGATATTGTCGTTAAGTCTTCAGCTCCCCGATACTCACCATGGCGTATTATGATGCTTGGTGATCATCCCGGAAGATTTATGGAATCAGATATCATACATAATCTGAATGAACCCTGCGCGCTTGAGGATGTTTCGTGGATAAAGCCGGGAATATCTGCCTGGGATTGGTGGTGGAGTGATGGTTTTGCACCGGATAAGAAAAGGAAACTCGGGCCGGATACAGAATCGCATAAATATTTCATTGATTTTGCTTCTGAGATGGGATGGCCTTACCAGCTCGTCGACTGGAACTGGTATGGGGCTCCATTTGCTTCTACGGAGACATGGGAGCCGAATCCGGAGGTGGATATAACAAAGTATTCCGATTTATGCAATATTCCTGAAATCATTGAATATGCACGTTCGAAAAGTGTTAAAATAATCCTCTGGTTGGAGTGGCATCATGTAAACAGGCAGATGGATGAAGCGTTTCCCCTCTATGAAAAATGGGGTGTGACGGGTGTAAAAGTTGATTTTATGGACCGCAATGACCAGGAGATGGTCAATTTTTGCCATAAGGTTGTGAAGAAAGCTGCTGAACACCATTTACTTGTTGATTTTCACGGGGCATATATGCCAACCGGGATTGAAAGAACATACCCGAATTTCATCACACGCGAAGGGGTGCTGGGTAATGAATATAACAAATGGAGTGACAGGATTACCCCGGATCATTGTCTTACTATTCCATTCACCCGTATGCTGGGAGGTCATATGGATTTTACCCCGGGAGGATTTGTTCATGGAAACAGGGAATCTTTCCGGATAGCCGGACAGACAGGATTGCCCTATACTATGGTAAGAGGCACCCGGTGTTTCCAGCTCGCCATGTTTGTGGTTTATGAAAGCGCTCTTCAGGTGATCTGTGATTCGCCATATAATTACAGAAAGAATCCGGAAGGGCTGGATTTTTTGAAAATAGTGCCAACCACATGGGATGATACAAAAGTTATCAATGGACAGGTTGGTGATTTCATCATAGTAGCCAGGAGGTCAGGAGAAGAATGGTATGTCGGGATTATGACCGACTGGACCCCGAGAAACCTCGAAATACCTTTAGATTTTCTTGGTGAAGGCAGGTATCATGCAGTTGTGTGGAGTGATTCTCCGGACTCAGGTGAGTACCCGGAGCGGCTGGTCAAATCCGAAGTAACCCTGTCAGGTAAAGATATACATGTTGCTAAACTGGCTTCCGGTGGAGGGCAGGTGATACACCTGTTCCCTGAATGATCACTCACCGGGTGACTCAAAGTCACCCGATGAGTAACCAGGTCACCCGGTAAGTGAAATAAATACCGGGTCACCCGGTGGGTGAAAAACCCAAGTTTTTATTAAATTGCACGATATAAATAAGAATCAGGGATGGATGAGAAAAGTCAATAGGATAAGCCTTGAGAGGAAAGACGACCTGTTATATTATATCGGTGAAGATCAGCCCTTTACAGGTCAATATACATTTTATCATGACAATGGTGAGCGGGCAGAGCAGGCACAGGTCAGAGAAGGATTACTGCATGGCAGATTATCCATATGGAATGAGTATGGAATTAAAATCTGTGAGGCGGAATACTTTGAAGGGATGAAACATGGTAGAGTAAAACTTTGGTATGACAGTGGAGCAAGGAAATCGGAGTTCTTCCTCAAAAATGAAAAAAGAGAAGGGAAATTTTTGATGTGGTATGAAAACGGACAGCAGAAATTTGAGGCACACTATAAAGATGATTTGCTTGATGGACTTCAGAAAAAATGGTATGCCAACGGACAGATCAATATTGAAGCCACCTATCATGAAAATCATGAAGATGGTAAGAAATCTATGTGGAAACCGGATGGAGTGCTGGTATTTGAAGGTTTTATCAGGAATGGTGAATTTATTGATAAAACCGGGAAATAATATGATGATGGAGGAGAGGTTACCAAAATTATTCCTCGATTAATGAGTAGGTTATACATACAGGGTTTAGAGGAGCGCTGATGGCATAAGTTAATTACTAACCAATAAGATTATTACTATTATGAAAACGTTCAAAATCCCATGGTTACTCATTTCTGTCTTCATTTTTCCCATTCAGGTTTTATTTGCTCAGGAACCATGCAGGGTCTTGATTCAGAATCTGGAAGGAGAATATGAAGGAAAGTGTAAAAAAGGACTTGCCAATGGTAAAGGTGTTGCAAGGGGCATTGATACCTATACGGGCTCGTTCAAAGAGGGATTGCCACATGGCAAGGGCACCTATGTATGGAGTACAGGTGATGTCTATGAAGGTGAGTGGAAAGAAGGATTGAGGGAGGGGCTGGGGACTTTCACATTTAAAATGAATGAGAAAGATACTGTTTTATCCGGTATCTGGGAAAAGGACCGGTATATAGGGCCGGTTATTGAAAAACCCAGAGTGGTCAGGAAGTATAATATTGATCGTGTTAACTTCTTTCGTCAGGGTGATGGCTATCAGGTTGAAATTGCTTTCTACCAGGGAGGTAATTTAGCAGCAGGATTGGAGAATTTCATGATTGTCGGGAGTTCAGGTTCCGAATATTCTGTCGGGAAGTCAGTGGGTTTTCAGAATGTATCTTTTCCCTTCACCTGCACCGTTAATTATAGTATATGGAATGCTTTCCGGACTCAGATCTTCGACTGTGACCTTGAATTTGAAATAAGTCAACCAGGTCACTGGATGGTAAAAGTTTATAATCTATAAATACATTTTCAGATGCATATTATTGATTGGATGATCATTGGCTTATATTTCCTGCTGATTATCATCATTGCAGTTTATATGGCCCGCCGTGCCGGAAAGGATACTGGCGAGTTTTTCCTTACCGGCAGAAACCTTCCCTGGTACATTGCAGGAACCTCAATGGTTGCCACCACATTTGCAGCTGATACCCCCCTGGCTGTTACAGAACTTGTTGCCGACAATGGCATTGCCGGCAACTGGTTATGGTGGAACATGTTCATTGGGGGAGCTTTAACAGTTTTCTTTTTTGCCCGCCTCTGGAGAAGAGCCGGGATACTAACGGATTGTGAGTTTGTGGCAATAAGATATTCCGGAAAAGCAGCTGACTTTTTGAGGGGATTCAGATCGGTCTATATTGGTATTTTTATGAATGTCGTTGTAATTGCATGGGTTAACCTGGCCATGGTTAAAATCCTGAGTGTTATTTTCCCTGATCTGACATTTTTCGGGATACGGGAACTCAGTTTCCCTGGCTTTACATTCAGTGCCCACCTGCTCGTTGTAGGATGTATTATGCTCTTTGTGGCTGTATATTCCGCTTTATCAGGATTGTGGGGTGTTTCCCTTTCAGATGCTGTTCAGTTTGTAATGGCTATGACAGGTTGTATTATCCTGGCCGTCTTTGCACTGCGTCAGGACCAGATAGGAGGTATTGCAGGCCTTAAAGAAAAACTGCCTGATTGGGTTTTTAATTTTACACCATCAATTGGGAGCAAAGGTGATGAAGCTTCTGCTATCGGGTTGTTAAAAATGAGTGTCGTAACATTTATCACGTACATTGGTGTTCAGTGGTGGGCAAGCTGGTATCCGGGAGCAGAGCCAGGCGGAGGAGGATATGTTGCCCAGAGAATGATGTCTGCCAAAGATGAAAAACACGCCCTTGGTGCTACATTATGGTTCCAGATTGCTCATTTTGCCCTTCGTCCATGGCCGTGGATACTGGTAGCCTTATGTACCCTTGTATTATATCCTGATCTTCCTGTTGACCAGAAAGGAGAAGGTTTTGTGATGATCATACGGGATGTATTACCGGTCGGATTACTTGGTTTATTGCTTGCAGCATTCTTTGCAGCATATATGTCAACCATTGCCTCTCAAACGGTCTGGGGTACATCTTATATTGTGAACGATCTGTACAGGCCATTTCTTAAACCGGGGGCTGAGGAAAAATATTACGTTAAAGTATCAAGGATTACTACTTTTATTCTGATAATTCTTTCACTTTTGGTTACCTCTAAACTTGAAAGGATCAGCGATGCCTGGAAATTTATCCTGGAGGCCAGTGGTGGTATTGGCCTGGTGTTGATATTCAGATGGTTCTGGTGGAGGATAAATGCCTGGTCTGAAATAGCTGCAATCATTGCACCTTTCATTATTTATCCTGTCCTGAAATTTGTGTTTAAGTTGGAATTTCCTCATACCCTTCTGATCATCGTTGGATGGTCGACCATAGTCTGGCTCCTTGTAACATTCCTCACCAGACCAACTGACGTGAAAACACTCCAATCATTTTACAGAAAAGTGCATCCGGGTGGCTCCGGTTGGAAAAAAGTATCAGCCGGTATGCCTGATGTAGTAGGTGATAAAGGTTACGGGTATCTCATGTTCAACTGGTTCGCCGGATGTATCATGGTCATCCTCAGTTTATTCTCGATAGGTAAATTAATATTCGGGCAATATCTTCAGGCAACAATATATCTTGTGATTGTTGCACTGGCAGGATTCATAATCTACAGGAATATGAATAAAGTTGGTTGGGGTAAGGTAATTTAACAGTAATAATGATGCCATTTGATCAGTTTACTTCGGTTGAACAGGCATATATAAGGGAATCCGGAATAGACAATTATACAACAAAAATACCTTATATCCTAGTCGATAATTTCCCCAGTCTGGGTAAACTTGTTGCATACCGGTTTCTTGAGTGGATTGCAGAGCATCCGGAGGGTGTGATCAGCCTGCCTACAGGAAAAACACCGGAATATTTCATCAAATGGACAAAATACCTTCTTGATAACTGGGATGATCCTAAGGCGTCCGAAAACAGGGAAAAATATGGGTTATCAGTGGAGAAAAAGCCCGAAATGGGCCGTTTAAAGTTTGTTCAGATCGACGAATTCTATCCGATTTCACCAAAGCAGCATAACAGCTTTTATTATTATGTTAACAAATTCTATGTCAAAGGTTTTGGTTTGGATCCTCAAAATGCTTTGCTGATAAACTGTGATCAGATCCCTCTTGCCGGAGGAAAATCATTTTCTGAGATATTTCCGGAAAACATTGTTGACATAGCCCTGAGATACAGGGAGGCAGTGACAGATACTGAAAAAAAACAGCAGGAATCCATCTTTTTGATCGACCAGTGGTGTTCCGAATATGAACGAAAGTTACGCGAAATGGGAGGTATTGGCTTTTTTCTCGGTGGTATTGGCCCTGATGGACATATTGCTTTTAATACAAGAGGATCTGACCATCATTCGGCCACCAGGTTAACAAGCACCAACTTTGAAACACAGGCTGTGGCAGCTGCTGATCTTGGAGGTATTGAGATTTCAAGGAAACGGCTGGTAATTACCATCGGTCTCGGAACCATCACATATAATCCTGATGCTGTTGCAATTATTTTTGCTGCAGGTGAATCAAAAGCAGAAATAGTCAAGCAATCACTTGAAAATGAGCCGGTAAACCTTTATCCTGCAACAGTGTTGCAAAAACTGAAAAACAGCCGGTTTTATATCACCAGGGGAGCAGCAATCAGGCTGGAGGATAGTAAAGAAAGTTATTATAAATCAGGCGAGTGGACTCATCAAAAAACTGAAAAGACCGTTCTTGATCTGTGTAAAAAACTTGATAAATATGGAATTGATTTATCACTTGATGATTTGAAAGAATGCAGGTATTGCAGCCTTATTCCCGGACTCAACGATCAGACGGTGAAATCGGTGATGAATTCGATAGAAGTTAAAATTAACAAAGGACTCCAGCAGGAAAGAGAACAGGTCTATCTTCATACAGGCCCCCACCATGATGATATTATGCTGGGTATACTTCCTCATATATCACATCAGTTAAGGTCGGCCAGCAACCAGTTCCATTTTGCAGTACTGACATCCGGATTTACTGCTGTAACAAATACTTTTCTGCTATCGGCCTTAAAGGATACAAGGAAATTACTCGATGCAGGAAGGATTGAAATGACAAAATATGATGACTTTTTCGAGAACGGATATAAATATAAGTGGGATAAAGATGTATATCATTATCTTAATAAGGTTGCAGCAAAGGATCCTGAAGGTCAACGTCGCGGGTTATGTCACAGGATTGTCAGGAACATTGTTGAATTGTCAAATGTTAAAAGCATTGAAGAACTGAGGGAACAGTTAAGCGATTTTATCTCTGTGCTCCGTAAAAGTTATAATGGAGAAAAAAACCCTCCCGATATCCAGAAGCTGAAAGGTATGATAAGGGAGTTTGAAGAAGAGCTTGTATGGGCACATTTCGGGGTTCAGGTTAAAAATACCCATCATCTGCGTCTTGGATTTTATACAGGTGATATTTTTACCGAACAACCTACGAAACAACGGGATGTGGAACCGGTTCTTAAACTGATAAGGGATATAGAACCTACCGTGATCAGCCTTGCACTCGATCCTGAAGGAAGCGGACCGGATACACACTATAAAGTTTTACAGGTTATTGCCGAGGCACTCAGGATCAGGAAAGAGGAAACAGACCTGTCACGGTTGAGGATATGGGGATACAGGAATGTCTGGTACAGATTTCATCCAGCCGATGCAGATGTTTTTGTCCCTGTTTCACTGACCTCCCTGGGAGCACTCGATAATGCTTTCAGGAATTGCTATGTGAGCCAGGTGGATGCATCATTTCCAAGCTATGAATATGATGGGACTTTCAGTGGACTGGCACAAAAAATATGGGTGGAACAATTGAAAGACATTCAGTTGCTTATGGAGAAAAGTTACTTCTATCAGAACTCACACCCAAGGATCAGGGCTGCACATGGGATGCTGTATTTTAAAGAATTAACCGTTGACCAGTTCCTTGAGCAGGCCAGGGAACTGGAGAAAAGTATGGAAGGGTGAATGGTTTCAGGTTCAAAGTTTAAAGTTCAAAATCCTTAAGTGTCTTTAAAATTAATGTCATCCTGAATCAAGTTCAGGATGACATTAATTCAAAAAACTCATTAAATTATATTAGTAACAACCGAAGCACTACCAAATTAACTACTTAAGCACTATTGAATGAACTGCTGAAGCACTACTGAACAAACTACTGAACAAACTACTGAATCAACTATTGAATAACTATATTTGCAGTTCATAATTATCTCAATTTTAAAAATGATCATTTAACAATTTAACATTTTAACAATCTATTTAACTATGCGAATCGTAATTAAAAAAGACCCGAAGGAAGTAGGGCAGTGGGTTGCTGAATATGTAATCCGTAAAATCAAAAAAGCCAATCCAACAAAAGAAAAACCATTTGTTCTTGGGTTGCCAACAGGTTCATCACCATTAACAGCATATCAGGAATTAATAAGGCGGCATAAGAGTGGTGATATATCTTTTAAAAATGTAGTAACTTTTAACATGGATGAATATGTCGGGCTTCCGGAAGACCATCCGGAAAGTTACCACTACTTTATGTATGAGAACCTGTTCAATCATATTGATATTCCCCAGGAGAATATTCATATTCTTAATGGTAATGCAAAAGATCTTGAAAAGGAATGCAAAGAATATGAGAAGAGAATAGAAAAGTTCGGGGGTGTTGATCTTTTTCTGGGTGGTATCGGACCGGATGGCCATATTGCTTTTAATGAACCGGGATCTTCTTTATCCTCAAGAACAAGGTTAAAAACATTATCCTATGATACGATACTGGCTAATTCAAGGTTTTTTGATAATGATATATCCAAGGTGCCAACAACTGCATTAACTGTTGGAGTAGGGACGGTTATGGATGCCCGGGAAGTCCTTATTATCATAACCGGGTATGGGAAAGCCCGTGCACTCCGGCAGGTTGTGGAAGGGGGGATCAGCCATATGTGGACAGTGTCCATGATCCAGATGCATCAGAAAGCTATTATGGTATGTGACGATCCGGCAACCATGGAATTGCAGGTCGAAACAGTACGATATTTTAAGGATATCGAGGAAATAGCTGCCAAGAGAATCCCAAAGAGGGATGAGTGAATCATCCCCTGATAGCCTTAAGGTGTAGCATAATCGAAATCTATGTCAACCCCGGCTGCTGGATGGGGATTAGGCAGAATCGAAACCTCGAAAGTCGAAATTCGAAATAAAAAACAGAAAACGAGAATCGAAAATCGAAAATCGAAACTTCGAAAATTGATATGCCAGAAATTTATACCCACGCCAATCACTCACACTTCCGCCCCATCAGGGGCGAAATTTCAAATAAACCGACAACCAGGAATTAATTCCATTTCCATATGAATTACAGAAAACTCACAGATAAAGAAATCTTCTCACTGAAAGAGAATGGCTGTCAGGCACAGGATTGGTCAAAAATAATGGTCAAACCAGGTTTTTTAACAGAACAGATTCAGAATGTACAATTTGCCGGCAATGTTAAACTTGGAAAGTACAGTAAAATGCTGAAAGTTGAGGAAGGGATAAATAAGCTGGCAGGTATCCGCAATTGTTTTATTCAGGAATGCACCATAGATGATGAGGTCTATATTTCTGATGTCAGGAATCTGGCTCATTATCATGTTCAGAATAATGCAGTTATTGAAAATGTTAACATATTGGCCGTTACCGGGGAAAGTTCTTTCGGGAACGGTACTGAAATAGAAATTCTGAATGAGGGAGGTGGAAGGCCATTATTGATTTATGACAGGTTATCCGCTCAGGTTGCTTATATGATGGTTCTGTATCGTCATGAAAAAGAGGCCATCAATATACTTGAGAAGGTGATAAGGGATTATATCGATTCAGTAAGGTCCATCCAGGGTACCATCGGGCAGGGTGCAAAAATATTGAATTCGTCTGTTATCAGAAATGTAAAAATAGGTGATAATACAAAGATTACAGGTGCAGCCCTCCTTGAGAATGGTACCATTGCTGGTTCAATGAATGATCCGTCTGTGGTCGGAGAAAATGTTATTGCAAAAGATTTTATTATACTGGCAGGTTCAAGAGTTGAAGGAGGATCATTGATTGATAAGTGCTTTATAGGACAGGGGGTGAGAATCGGAAAACAATTATCCGCAGACAATTCTGCATTCTTTGCGAATTGTGATGGATTCCATGGAGAGGCACTCAGCATTTTTGCCGGTCCATATACTGTCACACATCATAAATCGACACTATTGATTGCGGGGCTTTTTTCATTCTATAATGCAGGAAGCGGATCCAACCAAAGTAACCATATGTATAAATTGGGACCGGTACACCAGGGAATACTCGAGCGTGGATCGAAAACAGGATCATTTTCATACCTGATGTGGCCTTCCAGAATTGGTGCATTCACTGCTGTGATTGGAAAACACTATGTACATTTGGATACCTCCGATTTCCCCTTTTCCTATTTGCAGATGAAAAACTTGACCTGATAAATTTCGAATTATTCAATCCTTATATAATCGGGAAAATCCTTAAAAGTATTCGTATTCTGGATCAGCTGGATAAGGAAATACCGGCTGAGCAGGAATTTGTGGAGTATAAGGGTACGTTTGTTAAACGTCCCAAACTAAATATGTATAGACAAAACTATGAGCTTGCGGTTAAAATATATATTGGTGATCAGGTAATCAACAAGATGAGCCAGATTAATGAAAGAGATTCCATTGAAGGCCTAAGAAAGTTTTTTATGCAGGGTAATCAATCTGTTTCACATCAATGGATTGATATGGCAGGGATGATTACTCCCAAATCTGCGGTGGATGAATTTATTGCTTCAACTGAATCCGGAAAGATATCAACATTGGATGATCTCAAAGAAACCTTTAATACCATGAATACTCTTCATTATCAGTTTGAATGGGAATTTTGCAAATCCCTTATCAAAGAGTATCTGGCAATTGACCTGGCTAAAATTGAATCCGATCAGCTAATGGGTATTATGAGTGATTGGAAAAATAGCCTGATAAAACAAAATGAACTTGTTCTTAAAGACGCAGAAAAGGAATTTGATTCAAACCGGCGGATAGGTTATGGGATTGACGGTGATGAATCGATCCGGGATGCTGATTTTGAAGCTGTCCGGGGATCATACGATGAAAATAAGTTTGTAAAGGAATTAAAAGAGGAATCAGGTAAAATTGAGGTAAGACATAAGGAATTAACTGAATTCATTTCTACTCTACACTGATATGACAGGGCGAGAGATTCTTAAAGAAGCATTTAAGCTGGGAACCACACCACGTATTCCCTGG
>Ga0111176_1122_pt1 | contig 13002 bp, 7 predicted proteins | sample DeeMarSWOR324_28_FD_80229 | JGI IMG/M metagenome (GOLD analysis project Ga0111176, IMG submission 80229) | Bacteroides sp. SM23_62_1 | reverse complement strand
CCTGATATTCCCCTGAGCCAAGTATCTGACACCACCATGTACCAGTTTGGTGCTCCTGCTTGAGGTACCCTTTCCAAAGTCATCCTGTTCGAGAAGCAGTGTTTTAAATCCTCTCGATGCAGCATCCACAGCAATGCCCAGGCCGGTTGCTCCTCCCCCGATGACAACTATATCCCACGGATCTTTGTGCGATCGCAATTCATCGAGCATGAATTCTCTTTTCATAAGAATAATTCAGTGGCCTGGTTAATAATATTATTATCTGCTTCCTGAATAAGCCCCGCTAAAAAACACTTTTATCTTTTTACCCTGTGAAATATATTCGTTACTTGAATTTCACAGGGTTCACCCTGTTAAATGCAAAGCAATTTTGCTCGCCCTGAGTAATTGGCACGAAAGTATTACACAGGGCAAGCAAAATTATTTAACAGGATTAACTTTTTTCTTTTTACTTTTATCTTTTATCTTTAAGTTGAATACCAGCTTTTGCTCCTTTCAAGTGCCTTATTCCAGTTCCTGATCGCTTCATTAAAACCAGCCAAATCGGATTCAGGAGTAAAAACTTTTTCGACCTGCCATTGTTTTTTGATTTCATCGATGTTTTTCCAGAAATTCACGGCAAGGCCTGCCAGGTAAGCGGCACCAAGCGCAGTTGTTTCGGTTATTCTCGGACGGATTACTTTTTTCTGTATGGCATTTGCCTGGATTTGCATCAACAGGTTATTAATTGCCGCTCCTCCATCTGCCCTCAGTTCTGTAATACTTATACCGGAATCTTCTGACATGGTTTTGATAACATCCATGGATTGGAAAGCTATTGCTTCCAGGGCAGCCCTGGCTATATGTGCTGTGGAGGTGTCTCTGTTAATCCCAATAATTGTGCCTGCAGCATACTGGTCCCAATGAGGGGCACCCAGTCCGACAAATGCGGGAACAAAACAAACACCACCGTTATTCTTAACAGATGCGGCGAGAAGCTCGATTTCCCCTGATGATTCAATCAGGTGCATTTTATCCCTTAACCATTGAACTACCGCACCACCAATAAAAATGCTTCCCTCCAGAGCATAATGAACTTCTTTATCGATTTTCCATGCTATTGTTGTCAGCAGGTTGTGTTTTGATTCGACCGCTTTTTCGCCGGTGTTCATGACAACAAAACAACCTGTACCATATGTATTTTTAACCATACCTTTTTCAATGCACATCTGGCCAAACAGGGCTGCTTGCTGGTCTCCTGCAATGCCGGCAACCGGGATTTCAACACCAAAATGATCACCGGATGTATATCCGTATACCTCACTGCTCGATTTCGAATCCGGTAGCATATTCAAAGGGACATTTAAAATCTTCAGGAGTTCTTCATCCCATTTCAGGGTATGGATGTTAAAGAGCATGGTTCTGCTGGCATTACTCACATCTGTCACATGTAACCTGCCATTGGTAAGTTTCCAGATGAGCCAGGTATCTACCGTGCCGAAAGCCAGCTTCCCTTTATCGGCCCTATCTCTGGCACCAGGAACATGATCGAGTATCCATTTAATTTTAGAGCCGGAAAAATAGGCATCTATAACAAGCCCTGTCTTCTCCCTGACCGTCCTGTTATGCCCTTCTTTCTTTAGTTGGTCACAGATACCGGCTGTTCTGCGATCCTGCCATACAATTGCATTATATACAGGAACACCTGTATCCTTATCCCATACGATGGTTGTTTCTCTCTGGTTAGTTATTCCGACAGCAGCTATATCAGAAGCCTGAATTCCCTTTTTATCCATGACATCCACCATAACAAGCTTTTGAGTCGTCCAGATCTCTTCAGGATCATGTTCAACCCAGCCCGGCTTTGGAAAGATCTGTTTGAATTCACGCTGGGATACACCAATGATCTGGCCTTCATGATCAAATAAAATTGCCCTGTTGCTGGTGGTTCCTGAATCGAGAGATAAAATGAATTTTTTCATTAATTGTTATCATTTAGATTTTCAGGTCACAGGGAACCACAGGGAATAAAGAGTTTCACAGAGTTAATAATCTCCGTGGTTCTCCTATTACCTCAGTGTAACTCTGTGACCTTATTTCATTCTAATACAATTTTCTTTAAAATCTTGCCCGGCAATTTACCCGTATGTTCCCCCTCTTTTATTACTATTTCACCATTTACTATCACATATTCAATGCCGGCTGGATACTGATGTGGATCCTCCCAGGTTGCGCGGTCGATAACCGTATTGGGATTAAAAACCACAAGATCGGCAAAATAATCTTCTTTGATTTGTCCCCTGTTAGAAAGACCGAATTTTTTAGCAGTACGTGATGTCATTTTTTGAATTGCCTGTTCCATTGTCAGGACATTTTCGTCCCTGACATATTTGCCGAGAATTCTTGGGAAGGTTCCATAATATCTTGGATGCGGTTTACCCTGATGGAGTATTCCGTAAGGTGCAACGGCTGAACCATCTGAACCTACAACAGATAATGGATGAACAAGGATCCGTTTCAGGTTATCCTCATCCATAATAAACTCAATCATATTGACACGGTTCTCTTCCTCAATCAACAGGTCTCGCATGAAATCATAGGGATCCTTGCCGGTGCGGGCTGAAGCTTCAATAATATTCATGCCTTCGAATATTTTATTTTTCTCACTGAAGATTGATGATAACAGAATCTTATCCCAGGAACCGATCTTTTTTTCCTGCTGGCTGGAATAGGAGCGCAGTTGTTCATCCAATTCCGGGTCTTTCAACCTGGCTATAAAGTCTTTATTGGTTCCCTGCTTTGCCCACATCGGGAAAAAGAAGTCCAGCCCCGTGGAGGCTGCAATGTAAGGATACCTGTCAATCATGATATCAATTCCTTCCCCTGCAGCCTTTTCAACCATCACGATTGCATCGTTCATTTTCCACCAGTTACCAGGATATGAAGCCTTAAAATGTGCGATCTGTAAACTAATATTTGCTGTCCTGGCTATATTTATTGCTTCATCGATAGCTTCAAGCAGATGATCACCTTCGTCCCTCATATGGGTGGCATAAATCCCATTGAGTTTTGAAACACTGTTACACAGTTCAATGATTTCTTTTGTTTCCGCATAGCTGCCCGGAGAATATTCAAGGCCGGTAGACAGTCCCAGAGCTCCTGCCTTAATATATTCTTCAACAATATGTTTCATTTCAGCAATCTGCATTTCGGAAGCAGGTACATCATTGAACCCAACAACTTTACCCCTGATATTTCCATGTCCTACATGGGTTGCATAATTAAGTGCGATACCCTGGCCTTCAAGACGCTGGAAAAATCCATTAATATCAATCCAGTCCGGTTCAATTTCGAATTCATCTTTCAACCTTTTTTTCCATTCATTCAGCACCTCATCTGCGATAGGGAATGGCGAACTGCCGCAATTGCCACTTATTTCTGTCGTGATGCCCTGCCGGATATGACTCTCAGCTTTTGGATTGGCGATCAGTTCCACATCTGTGTGCGTATGCGCATCGATAAATCCTGGAGAAACAACCAAACCTTCTGCTTCTATTACGTTTTTAGCTTTGTCTTTATCGATATTTTTACCGATCATAAAAATTTTGCCGGCTTTGATTGCGATATCAAGATCCTGCCCAGGATTTCCCAGTCCATCATAGATTACTCCTCCGGAAATGATCAGGTCGATATCTTTTTTGCCTGAACATCCCTTGATCAGCAGATAAGAACCAGAAGCTCCTAAAAATATTGATCCTTTTAATGAATGATTGATGAATTGTCTGCGGGTAAATTTATTTTTCATGAGACTTGACTTTATCTTGATAAAATAATTTTTCAATAATTATTGTTCCTCAAACAGGCACCATAAAGATATTTAAATTCATCTGGAAGATGAGTAAAATGTTCTGATTTAAATTACCGGTTATCAAGAAATTGTAAATATGTAATTCAATACATTAAAAAATAATTAAAAAAATACCTTTAAAAAATTTGTTAATTAAAATATTTTATTTAAGTTTGCATTGCAAACAAAAATGTATAACAAATTAAATTGTGTTATTATGGAAAGTAAATCTTATTTGAATTTGGTTGAAAGCAAAGCTTATAGGACCGTTTTTATTGATGGAACCTTTGACATGTTTTTTGGATTATTTCTTACAGGTGTTGGAGTGAATGTCGTTCGACTAAAGATGGGGATGGACACCTCCAATGCGATAACCCTGTCTGTATTGCTATTGATACCTATATTTATCCTGGTAAAAATATTCTTAACCATGCCAAGGATCGGGTATGTGAAATTCAGCATGACCAGGATAAAAAGAAATTTCATTGCACTGGTAATTGCCATTTTCATCCAACTGGTTTTCGGAATATTATTCTTATCCACATTCGTAAGGCTGCCGGAAGTGGAATTGTTCTCAAAGGTGATCAATCCGGTTACTCAGTTCATATTTATTGTAGTATTCTTCAGCATTATTGGATTTTTCATTGACTATAACCGGTTTTATCTGATTGGTCTTGCTGGCGGAATAGGCCTTTTTTTGGTGGATCTTGTAGTTAACAAATTGGCTTCAATCCTGATAGTTGCATTTTCATTTGGTTTTACTGGTATTTTTTTGTTCACAACAGGATTAATATTATTCCTCAGATTCTTAAAAGATTATCCGAAACCAGATTTATCAGTGTAAAATGGAAAAGAATATTCCTGAGCATAATATCAGTCAGATACTGGAGGTTGAGAGGTTGTTTCATGAGCCTGCCAGGATAGCAATTCTTTCTTTATTATATGTGGTTGAAAGTGCGGACTTTTTATTTATCATGAATCAGACAGGACTCACACAGGGTAATTTATCAAGCCATCTTAACAAACTTGAAGAGTCTTCTGTCATTGAGGTAATCAAATCCTTTGCCGGTAAGAGGCCACGCACTACTATAAAACTGACTGCGGAAGGAAGACTGAGATTTAAGAATTATGTTGATTCAGTGAAAGATTTTTTTGGATCATTGTAAAAGATATTAGTTAACAGTTACCGATTTTTGGAAAGAGGCTGAGACAGAATGACGAACATGTTTATTTATTTATTAGTTAATTTGATATTTTGCGCTTTATTTGACAATGCACTTGTTCTTTAACGTACATGCTGTGTCCTAAATCGTTACAAAAAAAAATATCTTCAATTCACGCAGTTTTAAATTATTTAATTGATTATTAACCAGATGCAGTAACTGGCATATGAATTGTAATTAATGTATGTTTTATGCAACTAATATCATATAACCATCTAAACCATCTGAAATGTTTACAAACATCCTTAAAGTTGCCATCCGAAAGATCAGGAAAGAATTTGGTTACAGCCTGATAATTGTTCTTGGTCTCACAATTGGCATTATAAGCAGTCTGTTCCTGCTTCTTTATGTCTTTGATGATCTGAGTTATGATCAGTTTCATGAAAACAAGGACCGTATTGTGCGGGTTATTTCTCATATAACAGAGACTGATGACGAATTTACCTGGGGAGTTGCCCAGATACCTTTTGCTCACCAGGCAAGGGAAGACTATCCGGAAATAGAAGAATTTGCAAGGATCTATCCCTTTGGCAGGCAGTTATTTATGTATAACGACATCAAACTTTACGATGAAAATGTTCATTATGCCGACAGTTCGGTATTTGATGTATTCAGCTTTGGACTGATGAGGGGAGATCCTGCTACTGTATTGACAAGGCCTAACACGATGGTAGTAACTGAATCTTTTGCAAAAAAATACTTTGGTGGTGAAGATCCCTTTGGAAAGACAATCGAAGTTGGGAGGGGGCAGAGTTTTGAGGTTACGGGTGTCATGCAGGATGTACCCCATAATTCGCATATAACATTTTCGGCGCTCGTATCAAGGACCACTCTTCCTGCCGATGCAGAGATTGGTAGCTGGGGGAACTTTGGTGTATATACATACCTCTTACTGGCAGAAGGCACAGATTATATGGTTTTGCAGGATAAGATGAAGGAAATGTATGATAAATACATGGCTGAGATATTCAGGCAATATAACATCAGTATTGAGTATCTGCTGGAACCGATCACAGATATTTATTTAAAATCTGAAGCACGAGGTGGTACAGGACGAAGCGGTGACATCACCTACGTTTATATTTTTTCCATTGTAGCTTTTTTCATGTTATTGATTGCAAGTATCAATTATATGAACATGGCAACTTCCCGGTCAACACACCGCGCAAGAGAGGTTGGATTAAGAAAGGTTGTTGGATCCAGCCGATGGCCGTTAATCCTGCAATTCCTCAGTGAATCCGTTATTCTCACAATTATCGCATTGATTATCAGTATTGTTATTGTGATTTTGTTGATGCCCTCATTTAATCAGATAGCGGGCAAATTGTTTGATATAGATTATTTAATTAATCCACAGGTGATCCTTACCCTTATAGCAATCATCGTTTTTGTTGGTGTCCTTGGGGGCAGTTACCCTTCCTTTTACCTGTCCCGGTTTAATCCTGTATCTGTTTTCAAGCAGGAGATAGGTGCAGGCAGATCTAATTTTCTTATAAGGAAAATACTTGTAGTCCTGCAATTTGCTATTTCATTTGCACTGATCATTAATACGTGGGTTATATTCAAGCAGCTTAATTATTTAAAGAGCAGGGAACTTGGATTTGTTCCTGAAAACGTGGTTATTATTGAATTGGAAAACAGGCAGATGATGCAGCAGTACCCGGTTTTCAGAAATGCTCTTCTTGAGGGCCCGGATATTATTAACGTATCGAGTTCCAACAATAAGATCGGTGAGAGTACAGGGAAAATACTGATGCAGGTTGAAACGTCGGAGGGTATGCAGGAGCGGGGGGTCAACCTGTATGCTGTCGATTATGATTTTGTTGAAACCATGGGGATTGAGATGATCCAGGGAAGGGATTTCTCAAGGGATTTTATGTCGGATACAACAACCGGTGTGATCATCAACGAAACCATGGCGAAGCGGTTCAACTGGGATGAACCACTGGGTAAAAAACTTTCATTTGTAGGAGGAGATCAGGATGTCGAGCCTTACCGTGTTGTAGGTGTTATGAAGGATTTTCACCAGCTGGGTCTTTATAGTCCACTGGAAACACTGATGTTCTTATTAAGGGCGAATGGTTATTATGCTAATGTAAAAATTGAGGATCAGAACGTAAAGGAAACACTGCAGTTTATCGAAAGCAAATGGTTGGAGATTTTTCCGGACCGGCCATTCCATTATACGTTTCTTTCAGATGATTATGCCGAGCAATTCAGATCAGATGAAAAGAGAGGGGTAATATTTACCTATTTTTCAATTTTGATCATCATCATCGCATGCCTTGGAATCTTTGGGCTGGCTTCCTTCACCGTGGAACAACGTACGAAGGAAATTGGCATACGGAAGGTATTGGGTGCCAGTGTTGAAAGAATTGTAAGGATTATCAGCAGGGAATTTTTATTTCTTGTATTAATCTCCATGATCCCTGCCTTTATCGGTGCATATTACTATTTGAAACACTGGCTTCAGGATTATGCCTATCCTGCCAAAATAGATCCATGGATGTTTATCGGTACAGCTCTGGCGGGGATCATCATAACCCTGATTACTGTCAGTTACAGTACGATTAAAGCAGGCCTTACCAATCCGGCTGAGTCGTTAAGGTTGGAATAAGAAGACTGAGGCTCCCCCTGTGAAATGCAAGCCCTGTCAGGGCTTGCATTTTTGCAAAGTAAAATTATTTCACAGGGCAAGGCTTAGGCTAAGAGTGTGTGAAAGTGCGCAAGTGTAAAGATGGGAAGATGTACAGGTGGGAAAGTGTGAAAGTGGGAAAGTGGGAAGTTGTAATCAATGAATTCTGCAAATTTGTTATTAAAATTCTAGGCAAACCGGGCAAAAGTAACTTATTCATATCTTAATGAATCTGCCGGATTTTTTAAGGCTGCAGAAATGGTCTGGGAACATACTGTTAGCATGGCAATAAGAATGGCCAGAATAAAGGATAAAAGAAACGGTATAATTGACAGATCAATTCTGTAAGCGAAACCGATCAACCAGGACCTGCCAAAATACCAGCCCAAAGGCCATGCAATCAGCGTTGCTATTCCAAGAAGAATCAATGTCTCACGGCTGATCATTGCAATAATCCTTAATACAGAGGCTCCCATGACTTTCCTTATCCCGATCTCTTTTGTACGTTGTTCTGCTGTAAATGCAGCCAATCCAAATAAACCAAGGGAAGCAATAACGACTGCCAGGATCGAGAAAATTATAAAAATGGTGTGTGTCCGTTGTTCTTCTGCATAACGGTCGGCGAAATCATCATCAATGAAAAAATATTCAAATGGCAGGTGATTGGTATATTCTTTCCATACTTTTTCTACCTCCCTGATAACATTATTCACATTAGCAGGATTAAACCTGATGGATAAATAAGGTATCCATCCCCATTCAGCCGGACGCAGGATAAACATATATGGCCTGATAGCAGAATGCAGGGGTTCAAAATGGAAATCCTCAACTACCCCAATTACCTGTCGATAAATTCTTCCCTCAGGCTTATCTCCTGGCCTGACCAGCCGGTTACTCAAAGGATCTTCAATATTTAAGTTCCTGACAGCTGTTTGGTTAATGACAGATGCTGTACTATCCGAAGCAATTTCGCGTGAAAGGAACCTGCCCATCCTCATCTTCAGTCCATAAGTTTCTGCAAAATCAAAATCACAATAGTTTATCTGTATAATGTAAGTCTGGTTCACAGGTCTTCCTTCAAGAAAAAAGTCTGTATTCTCTATATCATACCCCGGGACAGACCGGGAAGAAGCGGATGCTAAAACACCCGGAATCCTGGAAATTTCCTGCTTGAAAGATTCCACATGATCCGTCCCAACTTCACTAAAGCGCTGTATCACTAGAATCTGATCTTTATCAAAGCCCAGATCCTTACCTAGCATGAAATTTAATTGCTGATAAATGATAATAGTTCCCAGGATAATGAAAACTGATATCCCAAACTGGATTACAACAAGTATGCTTCTGAGTAAGCCACTTTTTGTACCGGATTCCAGTTTACCTGTAAGCACAGCAACCGGTTTAAACGATGACAGGTAAAATGCCGGGTAAATTCCCGCCAGGAGACCCACGATAAGACCAAGTATGATTAATCCGGGTATAACATACCACCTGCCAAAGTAATCGATATGCAGATCCAGTTTAATAAGGTTATTAAAATGAGGCAATAAGATCCCGACAATCAGGATTCCGATGATAAGTGCCAGGAATGTAAGGATAATAGATTCGAAAAGAAATTGCCTGATAAGAAGATTTTTGTCTGATCCAAATACTTTGCGTACTCCAATTTCTTTCGATCTTCCGGCTGACCTGGCGGTGGCCAGGTTCATGAAATTAATGCATGCAATGACGATAATAAAAATTGCAATGATCGAAAATACATAGATATATTTTTTATCATTCGAGGGTTTAAAAGGGTGTACAATCTCATTATTCAGGTGAATATCCTTTAAAGGCTGCAGGGCCATTTCAAATCTGTTACCCGCAGATTCCCACTCCTCAAAAGAGATTCCCAAGTGTTGCTCAATCTCAGGAACGGCATATTTTCGGACAATTTCCGGCATTTTTGATTCCAAAGCTTTCAGGTCAACACTTTCAGATATAAGAACATAGGTGCATAAATTATTCGTGGTCCATTCCGTTCCATCGGCTTTTTCAAGACTAGTATAGGAGGCCACAAAATCAAAATCAATGTGGCTGTTCAGGGGAACTTTCTGAAAAACACCGGTTACACGGTAATGTGTGGTGTCTGCGAAGATTTTTAATACCTTGTCAATGGGATCGTCTTTCCCAAAATATTTTTCGGCCATTTCTCCGGATATAACGATCGTATTGGGTTCATTTAATACGGTGGATGCATCCCCCCGAATCAGCTTGAATGTGAATATATTGAAGAATGATGAGTCGGCCCATAAAAATTTATCCTCAAGGAATGTTTTATCTTCATAACGAATTAACACATTATCCCATTCTTCAATCCTTGTAGCATCGATTACATCGGGAAGATCATTTATTAAAGTAGCAGCTATTGGGGCAGCTGTCCATGCACTCTGAAATTCGAAATCGCCAAATTTACCTTTCAGATATAAACGTAAGATCCTGTCTGCCTTCTCATGAAAGTTATCATAGCTCAGTTCATAAAAGATAAATGCTATAATCAGAATACTGCAGGCGATCCCAATAGCCAAACCTCCAATGTTAATCAGTGTATAAATCTTGTGCCGGATGATGTTGCGGATAGCTAGCTTAAAAAAGGTTTTAATCATGGGTTGATCTTCAAATTACAGATTTCGGTGCTTCCATATTCCGAGCCTCTTATTGCCTCACAATCTTCCCGGTTGTCAGCCTTTCCCCATTTATCCTGACTTCATATATAAACATACCTGTCTGGTTATTAAAGAAAACATCCGGTATTGTAAAATCTGTAAGTCCGGGCATACAATTGTTTTCCGATTTATATACCACCTGTCCGATAAAATTAAAGATATTTATTGTTACAAAGGCGGGATCATGAAGCATTGTACGAATGGTAATATGTGTAGTAAATGGATTGGGGAAGGCGTATGTTTCAAAAGCACTTGCCGGCTTGTTTTCGCCAACCGGGCTAATTAATGCAATCTGTGCATCCATCCATTGGATGCGATTGTAAATCCAATCTTTCATGAACTCGATCTCTTCCTCATATGTTTGACCTATGAAATAGTTGGGCCATATATACTGACCGAGAACGGGAAAACGGTAAAAATTCCGGTCTTTAGCAGCATCGAGAACAGTAGCCAGCGAATCGATAATTTCATATATATGATCAACATGAAATGGGTCCTGGCGTAAATATTGCCAGCGTTTCTTCATTTCAATCTTAAAAAAACTATCCTGGAGAAGAATCGGCCACCAGAAAGGGACCTGGAATCCGTCACCCGGATCAATACCATACATAACCCATCCCTGCTGGTTAAATCCCTGGTAATAATCAGCATTCCCAAAAGAAAGGTTATGATCCCATAATGGCCCCATTACGAGTTTACCATTTTTATCTTTATAAAAGAATGCGCTTAATCTGTAGGCATCCACATTACGATTGAGTTCATTGATTAAAAAATAGTCAATAAATGAGTATACGTCAGCATAAGACTTGTAATCTGATGAAGGGTCATCTTTATTCATTCCGGATAAGGCGTATTCAAATAAAGTAACATAGTTTTTTATATATTCTCTTTGCTCGGTTGGCATATCCTCATACTCCGGGTAGATATAATTGATAATGATATCACCGCCATACATTCCGGGATAGGGTGAGATCCAGAAATCGCCGGGTCGGTCGATACTCAGGATATAACCACCGGAGAGATCACTACCTGAGATTTCGTCAGGATTTAGTTTTGAAATGTTCACCCTGTTTGAATCACGCTTAATTTTCTCCATCAGCAGGTATACTCCGTGGTAATCATTGTTGATAAATAGCTCACAGAAACGGGTCCGCGGAGCCCACTGGCCCATCTCATTGCCCAGCTGGAATGTGAGGGCATTACGCATCAGCGTCTTGTCCGAATAGGGACCATGCAACACCCAATCGTTCTCGGCAGGAAGGCCCAGCAGTGAAACATTGTTGTTCTCTCCGGTTTCAGTCCTTGTTTCAATGGTGTAATTTTTCTTTTCAAACATCTGTGACGAAGACCCCCTGATTTCAATGCCAATGATACCGTCATAATCGGTAAAGGGATCCGTTTTCTGATTTATACCGCCGGGATTATTGATAATACCCATATGGACTTCAATCTTCGGTTCATCGGGTATCCACTGGCCGTGGGTATTAATCAGGATCATTGGGAGGTTACTTTCTTCATATGTTAACGGTTCCCTGAACCAGTCCGGAGTGTTTCTGAAAAGAATATCCGGGCTGTCTATTTTTGCATGAAGAAAAATTATCCCGGTAAGATCCGAAGAATTTGTGGATTCATTCAGTATCTGTACTGCAAAGGTATTATTTCCGCCAACCAGCTGATCCACAGACAATTCAAAACGCTCCGGCTGGCCGCCCTGGTACATTATTGCTTCATGCAGAGCAGTGATGCTGCTATTAAACAAAGGAGGATCATCCGTAACATTATACGACCGGGCCACTTCATGATCATTCAGATAGGCTATAAATGCATCGTCATAATCGATATCAAGCAGGAGTTGTTCAGCCACAGAGCTATTCTCCAATTGAAAATCTATCCTGAGGTAAACAGAGTTTACATAGGAAATAAGTGTATTGTCATCATTATCCCCATAACCGACACTTCCCGGGCCGGTGCTCCAGCTGCTGTCATTGAAGGCAGAAAGGTGCCAGTCAGCAGGTGGCGGACTTGTTGCGGGGAGGTATCTCCACTCATCATCATACAGGATAATCGATTCCCAGTGAGACTGGGCTGTCAGGAAAGTGCTCAGTACTGACAATGTAACAAATAAAGTTGTTACCTTTTTCATTCAAAACATAAAGTGTATCAAAGACAAAATAACTATTTTTTATTAAATGATAAAATAAGCATTGCATAAGGTGAGAACAATATATTGACTATAAGAATCAGATTACTGTTGCACGGTGCAGGCTAAATCACCTTTATTTTGCTGATATGATCCGGAAGTATTGGGTATATGTCAACTGATTACCTGACTGCAAAGTTTACACATTCATCAGATATTATTTCATAACAGAATCTTATTTGTTACATTTGCACACCATTATTATGCTTTGAATTATTGCTCTGTCAGGAATCCATAATTCAAAAGTTATCTTGTTCATAACATTAGGGAAAGAGTTTAAGCATTACATGTTATTATAGTTATCGGGGTGTAGCTCAGTCAGGTTAGAGTACTGGTCTGGGGGACCAGGAGTCGGTGGTTCGAATCCACTCACCCCGACAAAAGCAAAAAAACCTATCCGCATTAGCGGCAGG
>Ga0111176_1120_pt1 | contig 13333 bp, 7 predicted proteins | sample DeeMarSWOR324_28_FD_80229 | JGI IMG/M metagenome (GOLD analysis project Ga0111176, IMG submission 80229) | Bacteroides sp. SM23_62_1 | reverse complement strand
CCATCGTCGATGTGTGATGAGATGACCTTTCCAGCCGGGACATTCATACCATCGTCGATGTGTGATGAGACGACCTTTCCAGCCGGGACATTCATGCCATCGCCGATGTGTGATGAGACGACCTTCCCAGCCGGGACATTCATGCCATCGTCGATGTGTGATGAGACGAGCTTTCCATCCGGGACATTCATGCCATCGTCGATGTGTGATGAGACGACCTTCCCAGCCGGGACATTCCCGCCATCGCCGATGTGTGATGAGACGAGCTTTCCAGCCGTGATACGCATACCAGCGTTGGTTGGTGATGAGACAAGCTTTCTACCCGGGGAATTACTCTATCTCAAATAAATTCTTATATTTGGTTGAAACAATAATATCAGAAAAATGGAAATAACCAGAACTTTTGATATCCTGAATTTATTCAGGGAGAAATATGTCAAGGACGACATACTTGCTGCAAAAGAAAACGGTATCTGGGTAAAATACTCTACAGCCCAGTATATTGAAACAGCAACCAACTTCAGTTATGGCTTGCTCGCCTCTGGCCTGCAGAAAGGGGAAAAAGTTGCCCTCATTTCCAATAACCGGCCTGAATGGAACTTTACTGATATGGGAACAACCCAGGCAGGAATGATCCTTGTTCCCATTTACCCTACCATTAGTTCTGAAGAATATTCATATATTCTCGAACATGCTGAACCAACATTTATTTTCGTATCAGATAAACTCTTATATGACAGGATCCGGGAGATCACCGAAAAAATACCATCTGTTAAGGATATATTTACATTTAACACGGTTGAAGGTGCAAAACTCTGGACTGAAATAACCGAACTTGGTAAACAGAATGCCGGGAAATATAAGGATGAAATTGAGAAGATCAAAAATAGTATCCAGCCTGATGATCTGGTAACCCTCCTTTACACCTCCGGAACAACCGGTGTTCCAAAGGGGGTAATGCTATCACATAATAACCTGATCAGTAACGTGAAAGCCACCATCCATGTTCATCCACTGGATCACAACCACAGGGCATTGTCCTTCCTGCCTCTGAGCCATGTTTACGAACGGATGCTGAATTATCATTTCCAGTATAAGGGTATCAGCATTTATTATGCAGAAAACATGGGTACTATTGCGGAAAATGCCAAAGAGATCAAACCCCACCTGTTCGCTACTGTTCCCAGGCTCCTGGAAAGGGTCTATGACAAGATTATCAGTAAGGGAAAAGATCTGTCACCTGTCAAGAGAAAAATCTTCTTCTGGGCTGTTAACCTCGGGCTGCGCTTTGATGTAAACACCCGAAGAGGCTGGTGGTATAATTCCCGGCTCAAAATAGCCAATAAACTGATATTCTCCAAGTGGAGGGAGGCCCTTGGTGGAAACCTTGAAATCATGGTCTCAGGTAGTGCATCACTGCAGCCACGTCTTGCAAGAATATTCTGGGCTGCCGGCATCCATGTCCTGGAAGGTTATGGGCTGACAGAGACCTCGCCGGTTATCGCAGTTAACAACCTTGTAAAGAATGAGATCATGTTTGGTACAGTTGGACCTGCCATCGATGGTGTTGATATAAAAATCGCTGACGATGGAGAAATATTATGCAAAGGATCGAATATAATGCTTGGCTATTACAAGGATAATCAACTCACCTCGGAGGTGATCGACAAAGATGGCTGGTTCCATACGGGTGATATAGGTGAGATTATTGACAATAAATTTCTCAAAATAACAGACCGGAAAAAAGAGATGTTTAAACTGTCAAGTGGCAAATATATTGCTCCCCAGGTGATTGAAAATAAACTCAAGGTATCCTTTTTCATTGAGCAGGCTATGGTCGTTGGCGAAAATGAAAAATTTGCCAGCGCACTCATCTCACCCAATTTCGCTTTTCTTCAGGATTGGGCTGCAAAACAAAACATCAAATTCAATAATAATCTCGAACTGATAAGCAACAGTATGGTGATCGATATAATCCAGAAAGAGGTTAATGAAGTGAATACCAGCCTGGGAGATCATGAAAAGGTTAAAAGAATCAGACTTGTGGAGGAGGAATGGTCACCTCAGACGGGAGAACTATCACCTACATTAAAACTGAAAAGAAAACCACTTCATGAAAAATATGAGAATATCCTGAATGAGATTTATTCGGTTGGAAAGTCGAATTAGACTGATGGTAACCTGAATCTATCTTCTTTTAATCAATATCATACCGAGAAATGTGATGAGCCCATTCAGGACCAGGAGTTCAAATCCGAACCTGTAACCATTCAACCATTGCTCTGAAAATGAGCTAAGGATGAAACATATGACTGGCGATATGATGGCTATCAACGGAACCCATCGATCTCTCACCTGCCACCTGGTAAAAAGCCCAAAAGCATATAATCCCAGTAATGGGCCATACGTATAGCCTGCGACCGTAAATATTGCACTGATTACCGACTGATTATTAACAATCCGGAAAATAAGTATGACCATCAGTACAACAAGTGTAATGGCTATATGTACTCTTTTCCTGATAGCCATGATTTTATCCTCACTCCTCCCCTGTGTATTCAGTATATCAACAGTAAAGGAAGTAGTAAGTGCAGTAAGTGATCCGTCTGCACTCGAATAAGCAGCTGCTACCAGTCCAACGATAAAAAATACGGAAACGGTTCGCCACAAATAACCCTGGGTGGCAATAAGTGGAAAAAGATCATCTGACCTTTCCGGAATTGGAACTGCATGCTGATATGCAAAAATATACAGTGCTGCACCAAGTCCCAGAAAAAGCAGATTGACAGGAACCAGTGACAGGCTTAACAAATAAACATTTTTCTTCGCTTCCCTGAGGTTGCGGCATGATAAGTTTTTTTGCATCATATCCTGATCCAGTCCGGTCATGACAATGGCAATAAAGGCACCACTCAGAAATTGTTTGAAGAAATACTTTTCATCATTCCAATCATCAAAAAAGAATATTCTTGAATAATCACTCTCCTTCACATAACCAAGAAGACCTGCGAGATCCGTTTCCATCACCCTGCTTATAAATACCAGGCTGATAATCACTGCGAGCAACATAAAGGTGGTTTGCAGGGTATCGGTCCAGATGATTGTCCTGATCCCTCCACGAAAGGTATAAAGCCATATGAGTGACAGGGTTAGAACCACTGTGACCCAGAAAGGAATACCCCACTGGGAAAAAACACTCAGATGAAGTACACTGGCCATCAGGTATAATCTGAAAGCAGTACCGATAATCCTGGAAATCAGAAAAAATGTAGCACCCGTTTTATAGGACCAGAATCCAAGACGTGAATGAAGGTATGTATATATTGAAGTGAGCTGGAGCCTGTAATACAATGGAAGTAAAACATTTGCGATGATAAAATAACCGGCAAGGTACCCGGCTACCATCTGCATATATGAGAACTGACTGTCGCCTACCCAGCCGGGTACCGATATGAATGTTACACCGGAAATGGATGATCCGATCATCCCATAGGCAACAATATACCATGGAGATTTTCTGCTCCCGAGAAAAAATGCTGAATTATCAGCATTCTTCCCGGTTACCTGGGAAATCACCAGGATAACCAGAAAATAACAGGCGATGATCAATAATATCGTGATGGCAGACATCCTGAATAGTAGATAATTATACAAGGTTAATAAAAACAAATAAAAGAAAAAATTGGTATTGAATGTATTTGATATTATTTTTGATGCCCGAATGAGACCAATAGCTTAAAATACAGAGGGATGTCATTGCAACATTATCCATCAAAACTCCTTGAGCAGGCCGTAAAGGAATTTGCAAAATTGCCGGGCATCGGGAATAAAACAGCACTCAGGCTGGTGCTGTATTTGCTTAAACAGGATGCTGCAGATGTGGAGGTCTTTGGACAGGCTATTATCCAGTTAAGGAATAATATCAAACATTGCCAGACCTGCAGAAACATATCCGATACTGATGTATGCCAGATCTGCTCCAGCCCGTCAAGGGATCATCAGATAATCTGTGTGGTTGAGAATATCCGGGATGTGATGTCCATTGAAAACACCAATCAATACAGTGGTGTCTATCATGTGCTGGGGGGTATTATCTCACCTATGGATGGAATCGGGCCCGGTGATCTTTTTATTGACTCCCTGGAGAGGCGCGTGGCAAAAGGTAATATAAATGAAATCATCCTTGCCCTGAGTACAACAATGGAGGGCGATACAACAAATTTTTATATCTACAGGAGACTTAATAAATACCCTGTAAAGATCACAACCCTCGCCCGTGGAGTTGCCGTTGGTGATGAACTAGAATATGCCGATGAGATCACACTTGGACGATCCATTATCAACCGGACATTATTCGTTTCATCCTTAGCAGAAAATAAACAGGACAAGGGAGAGTGAGGGAGCGAGGGAGAGAAGAAGCGAGGGTGCGAGGGTGCGAGGGTGCGAGGGAGCGAGGAGTAGGGAGTAAGGAGTAGGGAGTAAGGAGCCTCTGGAGGAGGCGAAAAGTATCTGGATTAGAGGATGCTCTTTTTACTATCAAAGAAGGAAGAAAGATGAATTGCCGTCAGCTTTAGCTGACAGATCGTTTGCATTAGCTAATGGATATTTCAAAACCAAACGAATCATCATGAAAATAGAGAATAACCAGTATGTAATCGATGGTATTCCGGTCCTTAGCCTGGTTGAGAAATACGGAACACCCCTGTACATCTATGAAACAGCACGCATGGAAGCACAGTACAGGAAGCTGCTGAAAGCATTTCCCGGATCCAATACCAGGATTTATTACGCATGTAAAGCGCTGACAAATATTAATATACTGCGTTTTTTTCGTAAGCTGGGTGCCGGACTGGATGCTGTTTCCATCCAGGAGGTACAACTTTCCCTGATGGCCGGGTTTGATCCAAAAGATATTCTCTATACACCCAACTGTGTGTCAATGGAAGAAATCGATAAAGCTGTCGACCTTGGTGTCGGCATCAATATTGACAATATTTCCATCCTTGAACAGTTCGGACATAAATATGGGAAGAATGTGCCGGTGTGTATCCGGATAAATCCACATATCATGGCCGGAGCAAACCATAAAATATCCACCGGCCATATCGACTCAAAATTCGGGATCTCTATTTACCAGCTGCCCCATGTGGAAAGAATTATACAGACCAATAACATGGTTGTGGAAGGTTTGCATATGCACACAGGATCAGATATACTGGATGTCGAGGTCTTTCTGAGAGGCATTGAAATATTACTTGAAACAGCCAGAAATTTTAAAGGGTTGAAATTTATAGATATCGGAAGTGGGTTTAAAGTACCCTATAAACCGGATGATATATATACTGATATAGAACAATTCGGTAAAGGATTATCAGAGCGTTTTAACCGGTTCTGCCACGATTATGGCAGTGACCTTACACTCATCTTTGAACCGGGAAAATTCCTTGTCAGTGAAGCAGGGTATTTTGTCGCCCGCGTAAATATCCTGAAACAAACATTAGCAACCATGTTCGCAGGTTTGGATACCGGCATGAATCACATGATCAGGCCAATGTTTTATGATGCATACCACCAGATCATTAATATCTCGAAACCCGAAGGAAAGACAAGGATCTATACGGTTGTTGGCTATATATGTGAGACAGACACATTCGGCTGGAACAGGAAGATCACTGAAATCTCAGAGGGTGACTACCTGGCTTTTCTGAATGCCGGCGCATATTGTTTCGCCATGGCCTCCAATTATAATTCCCGGTTCAAACCGGCTGAAGTACTGATACACAGAAAAAAAGACTACCTGGTCAGGCAGAGGGAAACAATTGAAGACCTCACGAAAAATCAAATTGTCATTGAAGATATTTTTTAATATACACAACTGATTGTTAATCAATATTCTGCAAAAAATTTGCGTGAATATTTGCGCGGATCTGCCAGAACCATTAAAATCTTAAAATCTTTCCTTATCATTTAATTTTCTAAATTCGTTTTTATTATTCCTTTCAGGAGAATGGGAACAGACATTTCCATAATAATTGTCAACTATAATGTAAAATATTTCCTCGAACAGTGTCTTCATTCTGTTGAGAAAGCTTCGCGTAACATCCCGGCTGAAGTCTTTGTTGTTGATAATGATTCGGTAGATGGGTCCTGTGCCATGGTGAAGGAGAAATTCCCTGATGTGCAACTGATTGAAAATGACCAGAATCTAGGATTTTCGAAAGCCAATAACCAGGCTATCAGGCTTGCAACAGGCCGATATATACTGATGCTGAATCCTGACACGGTAATGGAAGAGGATACTCTTGAGAAATGTCTTCATTATATGGACAATCATCCCGATATCGGTGGGCTGGGTGTAAAGATGATTGATGGAAAAGGAAATTTCCTGCCTGAATCGAAAAGGTCATTACCCACACCCGGCATTGCATTCTGTAAAATTTTTGGGCTTTCAAGACTGTTCCCGAGATCAAAGATATTTGCAAAATATCACCTGGGGTATCTTGATGAAGATAAGATTCATGATGTTGAAATACTTCCGGGTGCCTTCATGATCATCAGAAAAACGGCATTTGACCGGGTTGGCCTGCTCGATGAAGATTTCTTTATGTATGGGGAAGATATTGATATCTCCTACCGTTTGACCAGGAATGGTTTCAGGAATGTCTACTACCCTGAGACAAGGATTATCCATTATAAGGGAGAAAGTACGAAGAAGGGAAGCATGAATTATGTGCTGACATTTTATCACGCGATGATCATTTTTGCAAGGAAACACTTCTCCAGGAAAATGGCTAAAAGCTACATTTTCCTGATCAACATGGCAATCTATTTCAGGGCTATCCTTGCATTATCCAGGCGGTTTATTAAAGGTGTTGCCATTCCTGCTCTTGAAGCAGCCATATTTTATCTTGGATTCTATTTCATCAAGCCCATATGGGAAAGCTATAAATTCCCTGATAGTGGCGGATATCCACGGGAATATATGCTGTATGTCGTACCCATCTACATCCTGATCTGGATCATATCATTATATTTTTCAGGTGGTTACGACCGCCCGTTTAAACTCCGTTCTGTCTTCCGCGGGATATTTACAGGTACATTAATAATCCTGGTCATCTATGCCCTTCTTCCCGAATCCCTCAGATATTCCAGGGCACTTCTGCTCATGGGAGCATCATGGGCACTTGTTACAGGAATATTGCTCAGGATATTGTTCCACCTGTCAGGGATACCGGGTTTTGAATTAATTACAAAAAAGAAAAAAAGGATCGTTATTGTAGGATCAATAAAAGAGGCCGAAAGAGTTGAATCCGTATTGAAAGGGACTGAAGAGCGGACTGAGATTGCCGGATACGTCAGCCCCCTGCCCGATTCATCCATGAAATATCTGGGACATTCGCAACAATTGGAGGAAATTATCAAGATAAACAGGATAAACGAGATCATATTCTGCTCCTCAGACATTTCTTCACATGACATTATCACCAACATGATGAAACTTTCCGACGTAAGGGTTAGTTATAAAATTGCACCTGCCGAAAGTTTATCCATTATTGGAAGCAGTTCTATCCACACCTCAGGGGATCTGTATATGATTGATTTCAGCTCCATCAATAAAATTTCAAACCGGAGGAACAAAAGGCTTTTTGATATCATCTCCTCCTTTCTCCTTTTGCTTCTTTATCCTTTATTATTGCCTGTTGTCAGGGATCGTATGAACGGCCTGATAAATATATTACGGGTCCTTACAGGATCCTGTTCATGGGTGGGTTATTATCCTGTATCAAACAGGCAGGACCGCAATCTCCCGGGTGTCAAAAAGAGCATCTTTACCCCGGCTGATGGACTTGAAAATATTGAAATCCCCGAAGATGCTATCGAACGTCTGAATATCATGTATGCAAAAAACTACAGGATTCTGACCGATGCAGGCATCCTGATTGCCGGATTAAGACATTTGGGGCAGAAAATCAATAATCAGCATGTCAAAAAAAGAAAGGAAAGGATTTAAATATTTTTACTTTGATAAGTATTTACACTAAAATTTATTTCTTTCACCGGAATTGTTAAATTTGTCTTAAATGCAACAAGGTCTATACCAAATGAGACAAGCAACAATTATCCTTGCCCTTCAGTTCCTAATCTTTTTCAATCTATATCCACAGGCTGAACCTGACTACAGGGAAATGTTCCTTGAAGCAGAATCAAATTTCCTTTTTGAAGAATACAATGAAGCGCGCCCCCTTTATCTAAGGCTGATTACGGCACTTCCGGATAATGATAATTACAATTATAAAATAGGGGTGTGTTATCTGAATGACCCCTATGAGAAAGAAAAAGCTATTGATTATCTTGAAAAAGCCATCCAAAATATAAATCCTGAATATAAGGACAATAACTTTAAAGAAACAGGAGCCCCGCTTGATGCCCTATTTTATCTTGGCAATGCTTACAGGATCAACGACCAGATCGATAAGGCTATTGAGACATACCAGAAATTTAAAGAGCAGGCCGATCCGGATGTTTATGACCATGAACTGGTGGATGAACAGATCACCGCATGCCAGAATGCACTTGATCTTAAAAACAGGCCTATTGATCTGAATATGAGAAATCTGGGTGACAGAATAAACACGCGTTTTTCAGATGTTAATCCTGTTGTTTCCGGAGATGAAACCAAAATGGTCTATATTCAAAAACAACAGTTTTATGATGCTGTGTTCTTTTCAGAGATAATTGATGGACAGTGGTCATATCCCAGGCTCATCATTCCCGAACTGGGTGTCGATGAAGATGCTTATCCTACCGGACTTTCCTATGACGGGTCAGAACTATTAATTTACCGTAGCGATAATTTTATCGGTGATATTTATTCTTCCAGGCTTGTGGATGGTTTCTGGACAAAACTGACCAAGCTGAATGATAACATAAATACAAAATACTGGGAATCCCACGCCTGTTTTTCCAGAACCGGTGATACCCTCTATTTTACAAGCAACCGGAAAGGCACGTACGGAGGGCTGGATATTTATATTTCAGTAAAGGATAATCTCGGTGAATGGGGAAGACCTGTAAACCTGGGACCAACCATCAACAGCAAATACAACGAAGAAACACCATTCATCACCCAGGATGGAAAAACACTTTATTTTAGTTCATATGGCCATTATAACATGGGTGGTTACGATGTATTTTATTCCACCCTCATGGAGGATAATACATGGTCAACCCCGATCAATGCCGGCGTTCCGATCAATACCACCGATGATGATATTTTTTTTCAACCCATTCAGAGTGGGATTTATGGTTATTTCCCAAGATTTTTCGATGAAGGATTTGGCCGTTCAGATATCTATAAGATAGAAATATTTACCACTTCACATCCACGAAAATTCAGGATCAGGGGCCTCGTCAGCCTGCCGGCTGAAACATTCCTCACAAAACCCATCACAGTGAAACTCATTCAGCGAAGCTCACGGGATACTGTTGCCGTAACCCAGGCCGACCTGCAAACCGGTGAGTTCTATATGGATGCTCCATCAGGACAGTATGACCTGCTCATTCAGGGAGATGAGATTCAAACAACATCATCTTCCCTTATTATTTTATATGACCACATGAATCGTGAAATCGATCTGACCAAAGAGATCCTTGTGACACTCACAGCAAAACTGAAGGAGATCCCCTCACCTCAAATCCTGGATAAAATAAGCACATCTGATACGCTTATTATGGTCAGTAGTGATGAACCTGTTGATATCCGGCTAAACCTTGAAAGGGATGCAGATTTATTTATCAATATATACAACGATACCATTTTTGTCGGCACGGATACTTTCCGGATTGAAAGGAGAAGATTTACCTATTCCTTCATCCCCCTGCCAGGAAAAAATATTCTTAAACTGAAACTCGTGGATAAAGATGGCAACCTCAGTTTTAAGGATGTAATTGTAGTTTATACGCCTCCACCAACAGCTCCTGTTGTGCAGCCTGTTAAAGCTGATACAGTCACACAACCGCTGACAGGAGTCCCGGATGAAGAACTGGAACAATTTCTCAAAGAATATATTGAGATTGCAGATGAAGACCTGAAAACTTTTCTGGAAGAGCTCGATCTGAAAAAAGAAGGTATTACATCGGAAAAAGAGCTGATTGAATACATGAAGAAAAAATCCGAAATCCTCGGGTTTTCAAGCCAGGATGTTTACGATTTGATTCTACAACATATTCAGTATAAATATATTCAGTCATATATCGATCAACTGACTTACCTGTCTGAAGATGAGAATATGAAAACCTTCCTCCAGCAGCTTAATCCTGCAGCGGAAAACATTACCAGCCTGCAGGATCTTTATGAATTTATGATAAACAATGCCGGTGAGAATACATTCCAGACAGGTGATGTCAACGAGCTGTTTTCAATCCTTTCACAAAGGGCTGAACTGCTTGAATTGATCAATCAACTGTCAGATATTTCCAGTGGTAATCTTAAGAATGTTTTTGAGGAGCTGGATCCCGACCGGGAAAAACTCCTTAACTCAGTTGACCTGATAATCTGGCTCCTTGAAAATTCGGAAGAATATGAATATACCGAAACGGAAGTAATGACTTTACTGGTAAACTACCTGGAGGAGGAAGACCTTCAGGAAATCATGAAAGTGCTCATTGCAACATCAAGTGGTACCCTGGAAGATTTCCTGATTTCCCTTAACCTCCGTACTTCCAATATTTCAAATATCGGAGATCTTTACGAATACCTTTTATACCAATCAAAATTCAATGATTTTACCGAATCAGATGTGATTAACCTTTTCCTGAATCTTTTAAATGTTATTGATAATCAGGAATTAATCAAGAAGGTTGAACCACCACCCCCTCCGGCAGAAAAAGAAAGAAAAGGATCAGGCCTTGTTTATTGGCTTATTGGAGCCGGCCTGCTGATTATCTTCCTGATAATCCTGTGGCGAAGAAAGAAGGATAAAGATCAGGAAGAAAATTTATCTTCTGCTGAGTAAAGCATCTTGTACTCACCCCCCTTTAATTCCCCCCTCTCTCAGGAGAGAGGGGGGTGAGTACTAAAAATTGTACCTGAACCGTATTTCTTTAGAAAATCCACCATAATAAATCCCCCGAAAACCGGCGGGCTCCATCCTCTTTCCTACATACTCCGTACTCCGTGCTCCATTCGCCATACTCCATGCTCCCTGCTCCCTGCTAAATATTTTTTTCCTATCTTTCAATTAAATTATTAAATTTGCTATACTACCACATTTAAGATTCAAAATCGATGAAAAAAATCCTTACCATAATCCTAACCTGTCTTCTGACTGTTTCTCTTTCCTTCTCGCAGGAATACCAGGAAGTACTAAGGGAAATCTTCCTGGATGCCGAGTTTTTTCTGATGGACGAATCTTATGTTGATGCAATGCTGGAATATAAGAAATTATATGACAGGGGGTATGAGAATAATGCAAACATTAATTACAGGATGGGCATGTGTTATTTGAATATACCCGGTGAGAAAGAAAAATCGATCCCCTATCTTGAAAAAGCCGTTCAGAATACCACCGCAAAATACCAGGAAGGTATCTTCAAAGAGACACAGTCCCCATATGATGCCTGGCTTTACCTGGGGAATGCCTACCGTATTAACAATGAGCTTGATAAGGCTGTGCAGGCATACCAGCAATTTCAGAAGCTTCTCGATGACCCCAAATCGGAAATGTCAAAATATACCACTCAGCAGATCACCTCCTGTAATAATGCAAGGGCTGCCATGGATAACCCGGTATATTATGTCAGGGAGAACCTCGGGGAAATGATAAACACTGAATTTTCTGATTTCAATCCTATCGTATCCACCAATGAGGATATCCTTGTTTTTATGACATCCCTGAGATTTTACGATGCCGTCAAATATGCAAGGAAGGAAAACGGAAAATGGACTGAACCTGTTAATATCACTCCCGAAATTCAGTCCGACGGTGACCAGTATGCAAATTGCCTTTCGAAAGATGGCATGGAATTATATCTCAACAAGGAAGACAATTTTAACAGTGATATTTATTATTCTGTTTACCGGGATGGCCGCTGGGATAAATCGGAACCTTTAAATAAAAACATTAACACAAGGTACTGGGAATCCCATGGGGCTGTTTCACCGGATGGGAAATACCTGTTTTTTGCCAGTAACAGGAAAGGGGGATTTGGAGAAATGGATATCTATGTATCCCAGAAAGATGAGCTTGGGGAGTGGGGTGTCCCTGTTAACCTTGGCCCTGCCATTAATACAGAGTTGAATGAAGACAATCCTTTCCTTTCGCAGGATGGTAAAATATTATATTTTGCTTCTCAGGGCCATTATAATATCGGTGGATATGATATCTTTTATTCTGAACAGATGGCTGATGGTACCTGGTCAAAGCCTATAAACCTTGGTTACCCGATAAATACAACCGATGATGATCTGTTTTTCTTTCCTGTTGGAAATGGTAAATATGGTTATCAGGCTCTTTTTGCAGACGACAATTACGGTAGCAGGGATGTTTACAGGTTTCAGCTTTTTGAAAGTGAAGCTGAATATCACAGAACCCTGGAGCAGCTGAAGGAGGGAGTAACAGAGGTTATTCCGGAGGAAGAGCTTGTTGAAGAGGTAGAAGAAGTCGTGGAGGAAGTTATGGAAGAAGTTGAAGAAGAGGAGGTCCAGGAGGTTGTACCGGAACCCGAGGTTAAAATTTTTTACCTGAGGGCAATATTTTTTGCGTTTGATGACTACTCTCTCACCAGCCAGGCAAAAACTAAACTCAACAACCTGGCAGATATCATGAAATCCATTCCGGAATTACATATCCTGATTATCGGCCATACCGATGCAATAGGATCGGATAATTATAATATGGAATTATCTAAAAAACGTGCAAACAGTGCAGTAGAATACCTTAAAACCAGGGGCATTTCATCTGACAGGATGCAAATCAAGGCCATGGGTGAAGCAAGTCATATTGCCATCAACAACAATGCAGACGGTTCTGATAATCCGGACGGCCGCAAACTGAACCGGAGAGTGGAATTTAAGGTCGTCAGGCCTGATCTTCCAAATGTTAAAATTGAACCAATACCTGTACCCGATAATCTGAAAATCAAATAAAAGAACTTAAATCCTGATTCACACTTTAACTTGATTATCCTGGCTTAAAACGGATCTTAAAAATCCTTGTTTCAAAAAGAATGTCCCGGCTAAAAGCCAGTACATTCATGCCATCGTTGACAGAAAAAATGAAGCTTTCCAGCCAGTACATTCATGCCATCGTTGATAGAAAAAATGAAGCTTTCC
>Ga0111176_1119_pt1 | contig 13360 bp, 11 predicted proteins | sample DeeMarSWOR324_28_FD_80229 | JGI IMG/M metagenome (GOLD analysis project Ga0111176, IMG submission 80229) | Bacteroides sp. SM23_62_1 | reverse complement strand
AATTCTTCCAGGGTATGTTCGAGATACTTCTGAAGGTACTTGTATTCATATCGAATGTACAGAATACCCTTTGTTGCACCTACGGAGTAACCTGCAATAGCCATACCCTCAAAAACCAGCTTCGGAAGTTCGGTAAGAATCACCCTGTCTTTAAAGGTACCGGGTTCACCTTCATCGGCATTGCAAATAATATATTTTTGATCTCCCTGTGATTTTGCACAGAACTCCCATTTAAGGCCTGTTGGGAAACCTGCCCCACCACGACCACGAAGATTGGCTCCTTTAATTTCATCTATCACCTCCTCGGGTAACATATTTACTGCGTTCCGTATAGCTTCTCCCGGAATGTGAGGATCAAAAATAACCGGGCCTTTTCTCCTGATGTGGTTGCCTACCACTGATCCAATCAGGTCCGAACTATTGTTGCCATCACCAAAATTAGCCCGGTACATCTGTTCAACCGGTTTGCCTGCCTTCATATCGTGAATAATCTCCTTTGCCCTGAATGGCGTGAGGTTAACGAAGACTTTTCCGTTAATGATCGCTGCAGGTTCCTGGTCACTCATACCAATACAGGAGGTGTCGAATAATCCGACAAGACCATCTGAGGATACATGACCGAATTTAATACCAGCTTCTTCCTCAAAAATCTTTTTGACCTGTTCACGTCCCATCATATTTGCTACAACACTGTTATTCAGGTATATGGTATATTTTCCAACAGGCATCTGCGGGAAGAAATGATAAAAGGTCAGCATCTCTTCAAGACTGGCTCTGGATATTCCCAGGGCCTTGGCCAGTCTTTGATTCAGCTCGGGCTGGATATAACCTTTCTCTGCTTTGATATCAAGAAGAATATCCATGAGCCGTGAAGAATCTGAATTGTATTTATCAAGAATCTGTTGAATGGATGTTTCCATGGGATCAATTATTTTTTCTGTGTATTTAGTTTCTGACTGCTTTTTCTGTGTTTGTTTACTACATATATAAGATTAACAAGCTCGCTTTCAATATTAAAATTATTGATGATGATGTCATCAGTACTTTTGAATCTAACCGGGGTGAAGTTTAGAATTCCTTGAATATTGGATGATTTCAGAATTTCAAGCGTCTGCTGGGCTGCAATATCCGGGACAGCCATAATAGCTACCTTAATCTTGTTGTTTCTAATATATTCCTCCATCTCCTCAATTGGTTTAACAGGAATATCTTCGTTTTCACGGATCTTTTTTACATCAATATCAAAACCTGCAACGATTCTGATTCCATCATTATAAAACCCTTTATAGGACATAAGCGCTTCACCAATACGACCGACACCGACCAGGACGACTTCCTGAGTTTCATTACTGCCAAGGATTTCATCTATCTTCGTAAGGACATTATTTATGATATAGCCTCCTTTCTGGTTACCAGTTATACCGAACATACCGAAATCCTTCCTGACCAATGATGCTGAAATGCCAAGTGGATCAGCAATATTGTCGGAAAAGATCTTTACCATTCCCAGTGATCTAAAACGGTTAAGCAAATGTTTGTAACTGAGGAGCCTGCCAATACGGTTTTGAATAGTCATGAATGGCCAGAAATATGTTAGTTATTAAGGGAAGTTCACATTTAATGTTATCAGGATCACATTAAATTTATCAGATATAACATAATACAGATGTCCAGTCACGAAAGTATATTTTGTTATCCATATAAAAAATGTTTTTTATCATATTTATAATTGCAGGATGATAATTTGGAATATTTACAATTAAATTATGTCATGAATATCCTGAGCAATGAAATATTATAGTAAATTCATCCAGGGTTATATTACATCGTTGAATATGAATGCACGTAGGTTATTATGTATCCTGCTTTATTTAATAGCATTGCATTCATTTGCAGTTGGGATTGCGCTTGTTCTGTTGCCCCTTCCGGGACTTGATTTTTTCGGATTTACCGGTTACGAGGGCAATTTCTTTAAGGCACAGGGGGGAGTTTTTCACATTGTTATGAGTATAATATATTTTTTTGCCGGGAGGGATGTGGATAGAAATAGAATTCTGATTTACATTACATTAGCTGCAAAATTGATTGCTACGGTATTCCTTCTTTGCTATTACTTTATTTTTGACAATATCTGGATGGTCCTGGTATCGGGTATTGGGGACCTGATAATGGGACTGATGGTCCTAATTCTCTGGAGATTTTATCTAAGTATTAAAATTTCAGGAGATCCGGTTGTTTAGTGGAAGCCGTCATATTTGTTCACTGATCACTGAAAGATCGTGACTCAGATCATGTTCAATACTGTTAAAAAACGTATCTTCCAGGTTTGCGATAATTTGCTTGAGGTTACCGACGTGTTGTATCCCTGCTCCGGTTTCTGTTAAAGGTGAAATTTCAGGAAACTGGCTTTCGAATGTCTCAAAGGATTCTTCCATTTCATCAATACTGAGCTGGATGGCTACGCTTATAGCACTGAATAACAGGTTCTTGGTTTCCCTTGCATCAGGATCGATCAACAATTCAGATAAAAGAATTTTTTCAAACGAACCGAGGAAGTCGACCGTTTCGTTCACATTAAATCCTTCATTATATCTTCGATAAGCGATTGCCTGGATATATTTCCGGATAATTATACGATCACCTACTTTGATACTTGTAGCGATCAGCTGGTATAACATTGTGATGTACCATTTCAGTAAATTCTGGTCTAACCTTCGGTAATTCGCAAACCTGGACTTGTTTTCACTTTGGGAAATATAATCCAGCATTTTATTGATTATCAGTTCCCTGTTGCGGAGCATGACCTCATAAGCCTGGATATTAAATCTTTTTGCAATCCTGACCATCTGCGTTTCATTTCTTACGGTCCATTCGACATAATGATTTTTCATATTTTCAATCAGGAACAGGAGACGTCTTTTCAGATCATTCCGTGATGATGGTTCCCAGTTAAGTGTTTGCATGGTATATGTCGGATCGACAACCAGTTTTTTATCAATGTATCTCATCATCCATGGTCTTTCGAAAGGCCTCTGACCAACCAGATCACCTAACATTGCACGGAATATAACTCCAGGCAGAGCTATGAATTTTGGGATTTTGATTGATTTTCTTGGGTAGCCGAAATAATATCGTGTTGCAGCCTCAAATAGCTCATTATGTGAAAGTGTTCCGGTCGGGCTGGCACAATAGGTTGTAACCTGTGGTAATGTGTCTGTATTATTGATGACTGTGAGGATCAGTTTGATCAGGTCATTTACATGGACGTAAGTAATGCTTGACGTTCCTTTTCCTCCGATTATCCGTGAATTCCATTTATTTGATAACCATGTATTTAAGAATGAGAAAAGGGGTGGGTATTCGCACCAGTCACTATATACTGCTGCAAGCCTCAGGATTGTACATGGGAACATTTCTGAGTAGTTCAGGATCAGTTCCTCAGCCTGTCTCTTGCTGCGTGCATAAGGATAGTTTGCATTAGCCGATGATTGTTCATTAATGAACCTTCTGGCATCTTTAGTGAATCTGCATGCAGCCAGGGAACTGGCAAAAATGAATCGTTTGATATTCAGATATTGTGCCAGTTTTAAAACATTTCGTGTTCCGGTAACATTGGTATATTTATATTCCGGTTGGTTCTTCATGGTAAAGTCATAGAAACCTGCGAGATGAAGAACATAATCGGCGCCTCCGTGTTTGTTGATACTCTGGACTACTTCCTGCAGGTTAGAGAAGTCGCCGATATCAACCTGTGACCAAAGAATATTCTCATGACCGGGTATTCCTGCCTCATTCTGTGAGCGCCTGGCCAGACAAAACAGTTTAAAGTTCCGGACGCTTGCTTCAATAAAATGTCTTCCGATAAAACCGGAAGCACCTGTGATAATAATGCCGGGCAGATCCCTGTTCATCTGGAATATTTAAAAATATTTACAGGAAGTTGTTTGAGTTATGTAATCGATAGTAATGAATTGTAAATTTAGAGGTAGTTTTGAGTACCCCTGATTTCACCTTTTCTGCGGTAGATATTAAATAATTCAGATCCTCGCTTAATTTCAGCATGTGTACAACCAACGCGATTGCAAACACCGATACAATTGCAATAATTACCCTGTTTATCTGCGAAAAGTGTAATCATATCACCACCGCATTCGCAGGGAGCATAGACAGGAAGAGGCACATTGCAGGCAGGGCATAAAAGTTCAAGAATTTCACCTTCCTCCAGATCAATATCCAGAGTAACTTTGGATTTATCACCACAGATAGGACTCAAAGCAATGAAACCAATTTTTCTATTCTTTTTCACTTTCATTAAAATACCGTTCTGTCCCTTTATTTCCACTTTGGGACTTACCAGGTTATGTCCGTTTGGGCAATAGCATTCCTTCACTATCATTTCGTCTTCAGGAAGCCGTTTTTTCTTTTTCCGCTTTCTGATCAAATTAGGAAACAGCCACATTCCCTTCGAATTAAACCTTCTCATTTTTATTTCTGGTTGAGGTATGCTACTGAATTTTACAAATTACATCCTTTTTTCTTATAAAATTCATGACTTCAAGCATTATTTCATCATATTTTTCAAGGATGTTATTACTGAATTGCTGACCAAGCTCCAGGTCATGGATAATCTCGATGGCAATGATATCAATTTTACCGGGCATGTTAAATCCCAGGGCTTCACCCGTCTTTATCGCCGTTTGGAAATTCACATCATGACTGGAAGAAAGATGCAATGTTTCCCTGTAATTTTCAGGTGTGAAATAATAGATATCTCCCGGTTGGCCTTTACTGGTTGCAATGGTATCAACAATGACTACTTCATTATAATCTTTAATGTAGTCGATAATTTCGAGACCTCCCCTGGTTGCCTTTACGTAATTTAGATTTGGGAAAGAGAATGAATATTTCAGGTCTTCAACTATTTTCAGTCCCAGACCTTCATCCCCGAGCACTTCATTACCCAGGCCAAGGACCATTATATCATCACCCTTCTTCATCCATTTATTATGCTCTTTTTATTGTTCTGATGATATTCCCACCACTATCTCTGAAAACAAGTGTTAGTGGCATTTCTCCGGGCCGGTGATGGGTAGCGCAGGAGAAGCAAGGGTCGTATGCTCTGAAGGCCATTTCTACCATGTTCAGGGCACCATCATCCACTTTTACACCTTTCTTAATAATTCCCTGTGCAGCTTTTTTCAAAGACATACAGATAGCAGCATTATTATTGGTGGTTCCTACAATCAGGTTAGCTTTCACCACTATTCCGTTCTCATCTGTCACATAATGATGGGTCAGGGTTCCTCTCTGTGCTTCTACAATACCCACACCTTCGGAAGGTGTTTTATCAAGGGGGGCTCTGAGCTCTGTACCCGTGATATCAGGATCCTGTGCAAGCTCGAGTGCACGCTCTGCTGAATATAACAATTCCACAAGACGTGCCCAATGCATAACCAGTGTGGCATGGACAGGTTTTCCTCCAAGGGTGTCATACATTTTTTCATATTCCTCCTGGGCCAGCGGAGTAGCCATACCATCCGATGCATTGAGCCTTGATAACGGAGTGGCATGATAGACACCGGAATCCTGTCCATCAATAAATCCTTTCCATCCGATCTTTTTCAGGTATGGAAATTTGAGATAGCTCCATGGCTCGACTCTTTCAGCAACAAATTCGGTGTACTCATGCGGGGCATATTTGAATAATTCTTTGCCCTGGGTATCAACAACTCTTACTTTCCCGTCATAAAAATTAACTTTATTATTTTCATCAACCAGTCCCATGGAATGAAGGGTGAGAGAATAGGGGCCATTTAGTATGATATCCACGTATTTTTCATTTTTAAGGACTACATCATTAAAGATTTTTAAGGAAAATTTAGAAAACTCGACAAAACCTTTTGCTTTTTCCTCGATATCTTTTCTCTCTTCTTCATTAAGTCCTTTACGTACACCGCCGGGGATATTCAGTACAACGTGTGTCTGATGCCCGCCCAGGAGCGCCTGTATTTCCTGTGCGATCCTCCTTTGTTTGATCACCTCTGTGCCAATTTCAACACCTACCTTATTAATGACTCCGAGTATATTTCTTTCGGCCGGGGGTGCTGTAGGCCCGACAACAAAATCGGGGGCAGCAAGGGCATAAAAATGTGCGATATGGCTGTGAACAAAATGAGCCATATAGAACAGTTCCCTTATTTTTGCTGCTGTCGGTGGTGGGTTAACTCCATATACTGCATCTGCGGCTTTTCCTGAAGCCATATGGTGACAGCCGGGGCAAACCCCGCATATTTTTGTAACGATCTGGGCCAGTTCCTCAACAGGCCGTCCTTCGCAGAATTTCTCAAATCCTCTCAATTCAGGCACCTGGAAATATACATTCTCAACATCACCATCATCGGTCAGGAATATTTCAATTTTTCCATGACCTTCAAGTCTGGTTATCGGATCAATTGTTATTTGTTTCATTCGGAAATAGTTTAACGGTATTACAATATTAAGTTGTCTCCAATTCTTGCCTGCCGAACAGGCAGCGAACCCTCAGAAGTATTCATATATTTTTTGAATATATTAATGCATGAGGGTTTCACATTATTTTTCTCCTGATGATTGAGCCGGGCAGGCTGAACCGATAAAAAGTTCCGGCCGGGTCATCAATTGTTGCAATTATTTTTTCTATCTCTTTTGGATCATTTGCATCTATCATGGTAGCGATGGCAGACATCATTTTAGCGCCCGGATCAGGAGCATCGGGTGGTGGCCCGTAGCAGCCCCTGCATGGAGCATTCCCTTTGATACAACGGTATCCGCAACCGCCTCTTGTTGCCGGTCCCATACAGATCACTCCCTGTTCGAGGAAGCAGGTTTCACCATCATCCTGGATCTGCGTTGGTCGATAGAAATGTTTGATGACCTTGTTATCAGATTTCTTCCTGTCGCACTCATCGCATTGCGTTTTTGTCAATGCACCCACAACAGATCCCTTGGGTGGCAGCTCTGCACCGGTAACAATGGCCATAAAGACTTCCACAAGTCTCTCGGTTTGCGGCGGACACCCGGGAAGGTAGTAATCAACATCTGTCACCTGTCCTAATGACCTGACATCATTATAGAATTCTGGTATTTCGAGCTTTCCTTCCGGCGCTTCATATTCCGGTACAGGATGTATTTTATCAGGATTTATTGTAGATTCACTTTCCTCATATACACGCTTAAATATCTCATCCTTATTCCAGAAGTTACCCAATCCGGGAATACCACCCAGGTGAGCACAGGATCCGTAAGCTACAAGGATTTTTGATTTTTGCCTGAGCAGTTTTGCAATATGTTCATTTTCGCTATTCCTGACGGCACCGTTATATAAGGTTATATCAATCTCACCATCGGCCATAGCTTCTACATCCTTATATTTTGTATCCAGTGCAATAGGCCAGAATACAAGATCGGCTGCGGCTACCACGTCAAATAATGCTTCATGTACATCCAGAACAGATACACAGCATCCACCACAGGCAGCACCCCAGTAAACAGCCATTTTCAGTTTTGGTTTTTCTTGTTTCTTTTCCATCTGATGGTCCTCCCTTTTAAGTAAGTGTGTCCATAACTTGTTTAACTTTGCAAGGACCGAGCTTTTTGATTGTCTCGGTCATCTCATCTGCCAGCTGGGCGAATTGTTTTCCTTCACTGGCACTGATCCAGGCGAGCCTGAGCCTGTCTTTGTGGATGCCCATTTGCTGGATATATTTTTGTAACAGGTGATATCTGCGCAAGCATTTGTAATTACCTTCATGATAATGACAATCACCGGGATGACATCCACAAATAAGGACTCCGTCTGCACCCTCGCGAAAGGCTGAAAGCACAAAAGTTGGATCCACCCTTCCTGAGCACATCACACGGACAATCCGAACGTTTGGTGAATATGTCATCCTGGATGTGCCTGCAAGGTCTGCCCCTGTATAGGAACACCAGTTACACAAAAATGATACAATTGTTGGATTGAAACTCATGATTTTAAAATTTTCTTATTTTATATTTCAGTTACTTCCATACTCATAATTCCTTTGATCTGTGAAAGTATCTGCATGTCGGTGAAATGTCTGCTTCTTATTGCTCCTGTAGGACAAGCAGATCCGCAGGTGCCACATCCTTTACAAAGGATTTCATTTACGACAGATACTTTCTTTTCTTCATCAAAATGGATAGCCTTATAAGGGCAAACCTTGATACAGGTCTGGCATCCGCAACACATATCTTCGTTGACCACTGCTGTTGTAACCTCAACTTCAACGGTTTTGGCTGCGATAGATGCCAGTATGCGGGCAGCAGCTGCCCTTGCCTGGGATACTGCATCTGTGATATCTTTCGGTCCCTGGCAACTACCTGCGATATATACACCATCGGTGGTTGTGGCAACCGGATCAAGCTTTGGATGACGTTCGATAAAGAAATCATTCCCACACATACTCACACCTACGGCATGTGCAACAGTTTTGGCATCCTCCTGTGCTTCCATACCTACCATAAGGATAACAAGATCAGCGGGCACCTCTATTTTTTCGCCCGACAATCGTTCATCCATTTCAATGATCATTTCGAAACCGTTTCCTGGGGGTGCCTTGCTGATCTGAGGCATACCTATGCGGGGTAAACCTTTTTGCTGATCAAAGTTTAGGAACAGTATATTCCTGCTGGCAGAATCCTTGTAAAACTCTTCACAATCTTTTCCGAAAGCACGCATATCAGCATATATATCGAAAATCTGGGCATCCGGGATGGCGCTGCGTAGCTGGTTGGCAAATTTGAGCGCTATCATGCAGCATGTCCTGGAACAGTATGGATGATAATCGGGATGCCGGCTGCCGACACAGTGTATAATTGCAATATGTTTTGGTTCCTGTCCATCCCTGGTCTGTATTTTACCAGACTTCAGCATCTGCTCGAACTCAACAGAAGTGATAACATTTGGCAGCTTACCATATCCATAGACATCTATCACTTCCGGATTAAAAGGTTTCAACCCGGTGGCGACAACAACATTTCCAAACTGGAGCTCAGTTTTTTTGCCGTTTTGTTCTATCTCAGCCTCAAAATTTCCAATATAACCAAAGATTTCATCAATGGTAGTTCCAAAAAACACCTGTATGTTCGGGTGGTTCAGTATCCTTTTAATTCTGGGTTGAAGCAGCTGTGCTGCACTCTGGAGATGGGGGAATGTCAGGTCAATATTGGCGGTATGCCCACCCAGATGGTCCGATTTCTCAACCAGGTAAACTTTGTTACCTGCATCTGCAATCTCAAGAGCTGCAGTCATTCCTGATACACCACCTCCGATAACCAGGGTTGCCGGATTGATTTCTACCGTCCGTTTATCCAATGCTTCATGGTGGCTAACACGCGTTACGGCTCCCACAATGAGGGATCTGGCTTTTTTTGTTGCCTCGGTCCTGTCGGTATGAACCCATGATACCTGTTCGCGGATGTTGGCCATCTCAAACATATATGGATTCAGCCCTGCATTTTCAAGTGCTTTACGGAATGTGAGTTCATGGATCCTTGGTGAACAGGCAGAGACGACCACCCGGTTCAGGTTGTGCTCCTTGATATCCTTTATGATCAGTTCCTGCCCGGGGTCCGAGCACATATATTTATAGTTTTTGGAAACGACAACGTTGGGAAGACGCCCAATTTCTTCGGCTACGGCCTCCACATCGACCATTTTAGCGATATTTGTGCCGCACCAGCAAACATAAACACCAATTCTTTTTTCTTCCATTTTTGTAAAGTTTTTTAAACGGCAGGAGCAACCTGCATGTTATACTGTTTTCTTAATGCCGCTTTCTTCAGGTTGGCAAAGTAGAGTCCTAATGGCCGGTAGGCCAGGTGTGACCATTTTGAGAAGGCAACAAATGTTACAACCATCGGTACTTCAACAGCCAGGTGCAGTGTATAGGATACATAGGTTGCCAGTGCCATTCCGTTCAACCTGAATATATGAATCAGGATTCCTGTGAAGGCAATGAGGAACAGGAGAATGATAAAGATCCAGTCGCTGTGGTGTGAAAATTTAAACATTTCCTTATTTTTCTTATACCTTCCAATCATAAAATAAATCGTTCCCCATATAAGACCTGCTGTTACATAATAACCCAGCCAACGTTGCGGATGCCAGACAGGATGTATCTGGTCGGTCTGGAACCAATCAAGAAAAAATATGATCAGTATAAACATGATGACATAACTGCTCATCAGGAACCAGTGGCTGAACCAGTATGTTCTTTTACCTTCGCATTTTAATTGACGTGCCTGGGTCAGAAAGTGAAAGATGGCTTCCCATACATGAATGAAATACATAGAGAATGGTATTCTCACACTTCTGTCTTTAATGATCACTTTGATGAACATGTTCAGAATGTTTGTGAGCAGGAAGAAAGAAAGGGTTCCCAGAAGGATATGATCCAGACTGGCTATCAGGCCATGCGGGGCGAACTTATTGATTTCTACAATACCTTCTGCATTCGCTGGAATACTGAAATCAGCGAATATAAGAAATGAAGTTATAATTGCAGCGAAGAGAAAGAACACCACTGTCAGGTGAGCTGCAAATGACCTGTACAGCCTGCCTGAGAGACCTGTCCAGTCATAGACAGAAGTCAGGTATCTGCGGAGTGTCATCATCATTTCGCCGGGATTGGCATCTCTGGGGCAGGTCTCACTGCATTCACCACAATAATAGCATAACCAGGGATCGACATATCCTGCGAGTTTATCTTTAAGTCCCATCTGTATGGCCCTCAGCCCTTTTCTGGGGAACAGGAATCCATTTTCTGAGAGTGGGCATATGGCTGTACAGTTACCGCAGTGAAAACATTCATTCCAGTCACCCCTGCCATATCCCATTAAGGTATTTTTAAAATTCGGATCAACTCGTGTACTCATAATTATTCCTCTATTTTAATGGGTGAAAATTGTCTTGCATTTTTTAAAATTGTATCCAGGGGAATTTCACTAAGGTCTTTTTTGACTTTCCCCCGCAAAATGCTCTGAAGGACACGGGATGCTGCGGCAGACGCCTGTGCAACTGTGTCGGGTATATCTTTTGGTCCCTGGCATAATCCGGCAATGGTGATTGCCCCCTTGAATGTTGCGGTAGGATCTGCAAGGTAATTGGATTCTGCAAACCAACCATCTTTATCCCTTTCAAGACCAAGCATTTCTGCCACTTTATCCGCATCATTGCGTGGTTCAAGTCCAACAGCCAGGATTACCATATCAACTTTTTTCTCAATAATCCTTCCCTGATGGATATCTTCACTGCGGACAAGCAGCTGTCCATTAGATTCTTTTACAGAGGCAGTTTTTCCCCTTATAATTTTAACACCTTCTTCCTTAATTCTTTCATAGAATTCCTCGTATCCTTTTCCGAATGCCCGCATATCAATATAATATTCAGATACTTCCGCATCAGGTATTTTTTCCTTGATCAGGTGGGCCAGCTTGAGGGAATACATACAACAAACCCTCGAACAGTATTTATTATAATTTTCATCCCTGCTACCTATACAGTGGATTAGGGCAATGCTTCTGGGTTCATCATTATCAGGTGAAAATATCCAGTTGCCCTTTTTATCCTGTCCCCGGTAACGGATATACCCACCGGTTGGCCCTGCTGCATTTACCAGCCTCTCGAACTCCAGTGATGTCAATACATTGGGATATTTCCCATAACCATACTGTTCTGCCCTTGTAGCATCAAAAACCTGGAAACCTGTAGCAACAATGATGTTACCAACAGTGATTTCAACTTCCTCGTCCTTTTCATCAAGATTGATACAGTCTTTAACAGGACAGATTTTAACACAAACCCCGCATTTACCTGATTTAACATATGTACAGCTTTCTGCATCAATCAGGTATTTATTGGGGACAGCCTGCGGGAATGGGATATATATAGCTGTACGCAGGGTTGTTCCATTATCAAATTCACTTGGAGCTTTGGCAGGACATTTTTCTGCACAGCTACCACATCCAATACAGGTAGCCAGATTTACCCTTCGTGCTTTTTTCAGGATGGTGACCTTGAAATTACCCGGTTCACCACTCACACCTTTTACCTCACAATAGGTCATAAGATTAATATTCGGATGTTGTCCCACTTCTACCATTTTAGGTGTGAGGATGCATGCTGCACAATCAAGTGTCGGGAAAGTCTTATCGAACATGGCCATATGACCGCCAATGGTGCCGGTTCTTTCCACAAGGAATACTTTCTTGTTTGCGTTTGCTATTTCAAGGGAAGCCTGAATCCCGGCAATTCCCCCTCCAATGATGAGTGTATCGGTGTTTACCTCAGATTCGTCTGGAAGGGCGGCCAGTTCAAAAGGCACATCCAGAATTGCGCATGCAAGAATTGCTTTGGCCAGATCCATATCCTTCCTTCTAGTCGCATGAAATTCGCGGAAACTTGCAACAACGACACTGGCAGGATCCTGACCTGCAAGAGCTAAAGCCTTCGACATGGCAGGCTTTACATAACCTGAACGGTCTCCTGCAACAACAATCCGGGTGAGCTGGTTTTCCCTGATACGGGAAGCCAGAATACCGGGATCATCAATTTCCAGACCGGCAGGCTCCCAGACAATTGCAACCTCGGGCATGCCCCTGGCAAAAGAAACCAGTTCATCAAGACTGAGAGAATCCGGGTGTCCATTTAAGTATTTACAAAAATAAACACCGGTTTTTACTTCATTATTCATATGTAATTACTTTATTTAATATATAATATAATGTAAAACAGTTATCCCTTTAAACATTAAAGCTTTTTTCTTGGAAATTTTTGTAAAAGATCCCCGCCAGGTGTCTATACTAATGTAATCAATATCCTTCACTTAATGGCACAACGTGAAATTATGCAAATAACAGTCTGTTGTGCAATTAATTAGTAAGGTGGAATAATTGAAATTAAGTAATATTGCTGAATAATCCAGGATTCCAGGCTGTCTAATTATCAACATCTCATATTAATTGTACAACGCCTCAAAAAGTACTTAAAAATATATGAAATCTGTATATCAGACCTCAATTTTTTTGTCTTTTTTATCACGATAAATATAATTTTTTCAGATTATTATCCTAATGCTGTAAAATATATTCTAATATAATTATTATTATACTTAATTAAACTAAATAAAAATCCAACAACCCATATTCGATCAGTGCCGGGAAACTGAAAATGTGTGATCTCATCCAATGACTTCAAGTCATCGGATGAGTAAACTCACACTCTCACCCACACCGAAAGAATCAACAACCCTGAACCCTAAATCCTGAACCCTGAACTTCGAACCCTGAACTTTGAACC
>Ga0111176_1154_pt1 | contig 13374 bp, 12 predicted proteins | sample DeeMarSWOR324_28_FD_80229 | JGI IMG/M metagenome (GOLD analysis project Ga0111176, IMG submission 80229) | Bacteroides sp. SM23_62_1 | reverse complement strand
ATCTCTTTCATCCTCTTCTTTTTTCTGAAGGATCAGTCAATGTTCGCCAACTCAATTGTCCTGCTTGTTCCAGAGAAACATGAAACAGCTGTAAGAAATGCTCTTTCTTCAACACGCAAACTCCTGATGAGATACTTTATCGGAATCTGCGGACAAATCACCGCCATTATGATTGTTATTACCATTGGTATGACAATTATCGGGCTGGGATTCAGACATGCTCTTGTAATAGCACTGGTTATTGGATTACTGAATGTAATCCCCTACCTTGGACCATGGCTCGGTGGAATAATTGGTATTATCCTGGGTATTGCCACGCATCTGCAGATGGATTTCTTTACCCAGTTACTACCAGTGATCGGATATATGTTACTGGTAATCCTGATTGTTCAGATTATGGATAATATTTTATTTCAACCGTTAATATTTTCGAGCAGTGTCAAAGCCCATCCCCTGGAAATATTTCTTGTTATCATGATTGCCGGCACTTTGGCCGGAATTCCGGGAATGATACTGGCAATTCCTGCCTATACGACAATCAGGGTTTTTGCTAAAGAATTCCTGAGCAAATTCAGAGTTGTTAAAAAAATTACCCGGAATATATAACCCACATAAGTGCCAATTTTAATATCTTTAGTTGCGAATTTGTCAATTAATGAACTATTTAAGGACACTTATACTCTTTTTGTTCACAATTTCCCAGAATTACCTTGTTGCACAGAATGTTTATTTTGTTGCAGATACGCTTGCGGGTTGTGATTCACTGCGTGTTACCTTCACTTTTATTAACACTATATTTCCCGACACAATCAGCACTGTAACCTGGGATTTCGGTAACGGTCAGACAGGTACAGGAAAAGAAAAACAGGTTGTGCTTTATGATACTGCAGGATCCTATTGTATTTCAATTGTCATTAATAATAATACAGTTATCACAAGACAAGACTATATTGCAGTTTATCCAACACCTGATGCTCGTTTTACATATTCAGACTCACTCGAATTAGGATCGTATACTGTTGTGTTCAGGAATGTTAACCAGCTGGTTGATACGATTAATTATTCCTATTTATGGGAATTTGATAATGCTGAAATGGCTTTTTCCCGCTCGGTCATTCATACTTTTCCCGGTGAAGGAAGCTGGAACACACGCCTTACCGTGACCAATCATGTTGGATGTGCAGCTTCCTGGATTGGAAATGTTGAAGTATATGATATGTTGAAATATCCCAATGTTTTTACCCCGAATAATGATAATGTGAATGACTATTTCCAGGTACTAACCAATGGCTTAACTGTTTATTCCCTGAGGGTTTTCAGCCGGTCCGGGATGCTGGTCTACCGCACTGAATCTCCAACAATTATATGGGATGGACGAAATCAATCCGGCCAGGAATTACCTCCTGACATTTATTTTTTTACCATTCAATCTGTTGATGGGACCGGCAGACCTGCAACAAGCGGTTTCGTTCAACTCTTCCGCGATAAGAAATAAAACGTTTGAGATACCGGGACTGTGTCACAATTTCAATTTAAGGCTTCACGCAGAGCACGCAAAGTTTTCACAAAGACTGCGAAGTTTTGGTTAGCAGACACGTATTCTTTGTGCACTTCATGTTTTCTTGCCGATCATTGCGTGAAATATTGGTTGTGACACAATCCCAGTTACAATTACTAAAAAGGTCTGAGAAAAGATCCGTGAAAGTATGCTATTTCTGTTGGTGGGGTAAACAATACCATTGGTGGCACTCCAAAGGCTGTTGAAAAATAAGGATCAGCCTCCCTGGCCTGTTTATGAAGATTCTCTGCTTCATTCGGATCACCCATCATCTGTTTGATCCTGCCCATAAAAAAATATGTGTATGCCTCTAAGGGGCGGATAGGATTCTTATCAAGATAACTGGAAAATTCTTCAAAGGCAAGAGATAATTTATCCTGATTGAATCCATTTTCCTCCCGGGAATTCATAATCAGATACCTGGCAAGATCAAGATATAAAATATCCTTTTCAGGATCAGCTTCAACTGCCTGGTTGAAATAGCTTTGGCATTCATCAATACTATTCATATACATATATGCTTTTCCAAGTCCTGCAAGCACTTCAGCATTTTCCTGATAATTATCAGGTATTTCTTCCCAGAATGCTACCCTGTCAGCATCCCAGGCCATAATTAATTCCTTTGCACGTGCAGCATAAATAACATCATCTTTTTCCATCTGTTCAATAAGCTTTTCGGCCTTTTCTTTATCCCCTCCTAAACTATCAGGAAGATTTCCAAGTATTTCAACCAGGTAAAGCCTGGCTTCATGATAGTTAGGTTTTAATGATAATACTTTGTTAAAAGTTTTCTCTACCAGGGCAAGATTTTCAACTGATTTTTCTGATTCCATCATTATGGATAGATACCAGCGAAGACAACAAACATAACCTTGGTAGAACGTGAAAATTGGATTTGCCGGATCACTCAGGGTCGCCTTTTCAATAGTTGCTTCCAGGTCACTGAGATTCTCTATGAATGTCTGAGGATTTCCTAAACCCATGTGATGTTTTGTTCTGGCCAGCTCATACCATGCAAGAGCATTCGTGGAGTCTTCCGATAAAGTCCCCTCAAGGATAACAAGTGCTTCATCAGCTTTGCCATTCATACGGAGTTCGTAAGCTTTCTGAATGGTTTCATCAGTTTTCTGTCCTTGGCAGGCAGGATAGATGATAAGGAAGCAGATAAGATAAAAAGGTAAAAGTGTAATCCCTTTACCGGTAAAAATTTTTGTTTTCATAATAATGTCCTCCATAATTAGTGATTAAATATTATCGCAATATGCTATCACATGATGCATACTGTTGAATGTTAACATGTTATATTAGGCTGCGCCGGGAGCGCAGCCTAATATATATCCGATTATCAATGTTATCATCTTTAATAGCACAATGCGTTTAGTAATGCTTAGAGATTTTTTGGATTCAGGAATCTTCATCTGTACTTCCGAAAAGAACCTTCCGGTATTTGATATAGAGGAATGATGTGATCAGCATCAAAACACCCAGTACTATAAATACAATTGTTTTAGAGATCGTATCGAGGTGTGCAATATCATATATGAAAAGCTTCACCAGGGTCACTCCGAAGACCACAATGGCAAAAATGCGGAGATGTTTCTTTTTCTTCCATATACCAAGAATGATCAGCAACACAGCATAAAGCCCCCATAATATGCTTAATTCGAGTTTATATGACTCATCGCTCCCTGCAATATCAAGCCATTGTATAAGCTCACTGCTTGCAACCCAGAGAAAAGTAATATGAAGGAATATGTCAAATAACATCCTGAAGTCAGTCTTAATAAACTTCTGATTAACATACCGGTAAGATATGTATAATAAAGAACCCGCAAAGAAGTATGCAACATAGCGGATCCAGATATGAAATATGCCCCGGTGATAAAATTCCCCTAGTGTGTTATTTAAATAACTGTCGCGAAGATTTCCTGACAGATTTAATCCGAGCGCAAGGAATGTAAATATTGCCAGGGCATTGAAAATGATATTGAGTGTGGCCAGCTCCCGGCTCTTCAATTTATGCATATTCAATATGGAAAGAACAGCCAGAAATATCAGGGAATAATTGATTAACCAGACCGATCGCATGCATTTTATGTCATAATCACCTGATCTGTATTTAAAAGGAACTTCTTCCATTCCTGACAGGTCAGTATGTGAGTTCTGGTATAACTGATTGAAGTAATTACCGATTTCCAATCTGAAAATGAAATAAAGGGCCAGAATAAGAAAGGCAGGGAAAAGCCAGGTAAACATTTTGAAGAAGCCGCTTTCTTTATTAATACCAATGTGATATTTCTGGTTTCTGTGCAGGATATAAATGGAAATAAATACAGCAATGCAAATTGCGGATGTAATGAAATTCATATTCAGCATGGGTGTAAATGAACTATCCGATTTAATGATGTTGAATAATTCAAAATTCTTAATCCAGTCATGGGCGAGACTGATAAAAGCTAAATATATCAATGCATAGGACAGTTTTTCATATACACCATCTTTTCTTGTTCTTCCAATCCAGAAAAGCAGTGCAGCCTCACCTGTCCATAACATCGTAACCCAGCTGCCATCCAGCTGGACCGGGATGGTAATGGTAATGAAAACCAGTGCAAGGCCGGAAACAAAGTAAAAGAAGTTGCGATCCGGGAACTTCCTGGTATATATCAGCATACTGATAAAGGCATGCAGGACGGCATTTATTATGGTAAACAGGCCCAGGTAATTTTCTCCGGTTGCATGATTTTTCAATACATAATATCCGAAACCATAAAAAACAAATGAATTTGTCAGTAATACCAGTATATCTTCAAAACTGATTTTCCCTTTATTCATCAGTTTGTGTAATAGGAACACCAGGTAAAAAGTGATAAAGAATACTGGTAATATTGCGATGGCCAATACAAAATGGTCAGCGGATTGATAGTAAAGGATAAACCAGGAAGCAAAGATCAGCCAGGAAGTCAGGAAGGATGAATAATACAGGGAGACCCAGTATTTTTTGACGGCCAGTACCATGATACCTGCATTGATAATGGCCATGTATGGGAAGAAAATCTCCGGCCGGTTGTTTGTTTCTTTGAATATAAAAGGGACAATATATGCACCAACGAGGCCAATATGTGCTATCACCTGCCTGTTATATCGAATAGCTGTAGCAACAGTTAAAACAGTAATCACCACCATGAGTGCAAAGGCTATCCACTGAGGAATCAGTTCATAATAAGCATGAAAGGCATAACTGATAAAATAGAAGATTGCCATGGAGCCACTAAGTAAGACTGCACTGAAATTTTCATATTTTTTTCTGAGTCTTAAGGCAAAACCCAGCAATCCGAACCCAACCATATAGCCCAGGATGATCCTGACGAGCGGGCTGATCAGGTCATGGTCGATTGCATATTTCACACCTATTCCAACTCCGAGGATAATGATAATGATACCGATCTTATTAATCAGGTTGCCACCAATGAATTCTTCCAGGTTGGATTTAATCCGTGAGGATGGTTTAACCTTTTCACCAGCAGGCCTTAATTCCTTTTCAACCGGTAGTTCTGTAACTTTTTCTTCAGCAGAGGCTTTATCCGTTGCCACAGCCTCAGCATGAATTTCTTCTTCAACTGAAGGTTCTTCCGGTGTAGCAGCCTCAGCATGAACTTCTTCTTCAGCAACAGGTTCAACCGGCAGAACTGTTTCCCTCGATTTTTTTAGCTCAGTATCAGGTTTACTTACCTTCTCAGAATAATCCTTTGCTGCCAGACTTGATCTCAGCTGGTCGATTTTATTATGGAGCTGGTTAATTTCTTGCTGAAAATGGATTTGTTGTTTTGAAAGAGCTTCCAGCCTGGCCAGAAGATCTTGAATTTTTTGATGATCTTCAGTCATGATGATCGTAATTAATTGTTATGCTTCGTGATGATTATTTATTCTAATATTTTATATGGCGTTTAGTATGAGGTAGTAATTAATTCAGTAATTGTCTTATTATACCATGAAAATGTAAAGCCAATTATAAAGGAATGAAAAGCAAATAAACTCAATGCCTTATGCAAATTGGTAAAGATAAACCCCTCCAAAACTACCTATGTTCAATCATCTTAATTTCTTCCTGATAAGTTTAGATTAAACGAATTAATTATTATTAAGAATATTGTGATTGCTCGGTTATAGCCAGCTCACATTCCGCTCTCTCCTCGGCAATTTGTATCTATATATGTATTTTGGAAATCCAAGCATTAAAGAAGCCAGAATGATCTTATCTTCAGGTATTTGAAGAAATTTGTTAATTTTTTTTGATTTATTTGCTGCCGAGGGTAAAAAACCAACCCAGCATGTACCAAGGCCCATACTTTCAGCGAGTATTTCAATATTCCGGATAGCCAAAGCACAATTGGTCTGGGCCAGAAAGTTGGTTTTAATTCCATATACAACAACTACTACGGGTGCGTTTCTGAATATCATACCTTCCTGCTCATTATTTTCTCTTCGATGTTTAATTATATTGTGATAAGCTTCATATTGACGGATGACTTCTTTTCCATAGATTCTTTTCAGGATTGTTTTCATAAATCCTCGGTTTAGAAATTTCAGTCCGGCATTCCATAAGACATTAATGACAAGCAGCTCAAGCTGATGAAGTTTCTTTTGGTCGCGGATGACAATGAATTCTTCAGTCTGTCCGTTTGAAGAGGAGCCTGCATGGGTTCCTATTTCAATCAGTTTTCGTAACATTTCTTCCGGAACAGGTTTTTGTTTATAATTTCTGGTAGACCTTCTCGAGACAAGCAATTTTTCCATTGATTCCGGATCAATTTCTTCGCGTTGCACTGGAGTAAAGGAACTTAATGGCATGCTCTCGTGAGATAACGCCCCTGTCTGGCAGATAGCCATACAGTGACCACAAACACAACACTGTTCAGGATAACGTAACTCAACACTTTTCTTTTTTTCAGCATTGTTTACTAGGCTGAAAACATAATTTGGACAGATGTCATGACATTTTCTGCAGTCAGTGCATTTTTGTTTATCAATGGTTATCATAATAAATTTTCTTTTATAAAAAAGTTGATAAATCATTCCTTAATTAAAATTGTCCCGTCTTCCCGGATCTCCAGGGTCATACCTTCCTTAACGGTATTCAAAAATTCGTTACCTAGGTTATCTAGCGTAATAATTTTAATATTTGTCCATACATTACTGAGAACCACTCCTGCTGCAGCAAGGGAATCAATATGTTCTGAAAAGAGAAAAGCAGCAGGTGCTAATCCTGCTTTAGCAGCGGTCTGTATTACCAGTCCTCCGGTTGTCGAACCTATTGTTTGAGGCACACAAATAATTTTCCCGGTTAACTCTTTTTTGTAGAGATCCTTATTGTCCTGGTCGGAGCAAATAGCTTTTTTTTCTTTTTTCAACAGGCTCTTCTGAAAGGAAGCAAGCAGGTTTAAACCTGCTTTACTAACAAGGCAGGTTCCTGTAAGATTTCCCTTTATTACCGGCCTTCCTTTAAATTCTTTTTTCATCCTTATCCCCTCCCGTTATCAGGTTTAAAATTTCATGATCATCATAATATTTTGCTGTTGAATACATACGGAGTTTATTGGAATTAGTGATTACTGCTTTCTTTGAGAATAATGGATTATTCATATTCATCAGCGGACAAACCGATGAAAGCCGTACTAAATTTTTTTTCAATTTCATAAGTTGATGTTTATTTTCTTTAAATTTTCGGACAACGTCCGGAGCGGCTGTTAAAATTGTTTTAATTTTTATTTTTCTTCTCCCTGTTTTTTGAAGAGCTTCTGAGATTTCATTTGTCCATTTGTTCAATTGTTGCAATGACAAATGAGGACAACCAATGAAGCACAATCTGGGATTAGCTTCCGGATTTTTATACATATTCGGGTAGGATGACCTGGTCTGTTTGATCTTAGCATCATCAATGGAATACATTTTAAAATCTCGCGATAGTAATTTTTCTCCTTCATCTACTGCTTCAGGAGTTATATTTTCGACATGAAATAATCCTACAGCACCATTTGAAGCACTCGCAGCTCCCATATCCTTCAGGTAATCATTTATATCATCTTGAGGCCTGTCCTTTAAAAATTTATCAAGCCCTTTTATGTAAGGAACTTCCTCAATTACCTTTAATCCAATAGTACTTCCCAGAACCTGTGCGGGTGGAAGTTCAGTAGTCTTCAGCTCAATCAGCCATTTGGCTTTCCTTCCTTCATTTGTAAGGAAACCAAATTCCGGTGTCTTTCCCAGGATACCACTGAATAGATCAATAATAGCAGAGTTTCTGTTTGTTCTTGCACCAATAACAGAGTTTGCATATACTACAGCAGAAGATTCTGCCCATGCCAATATATCCCCTTTTTCAGGTATATTCCCGATCTCTTTGTGGTAACAGGTACAGGTGAAAGCATTATCATCCTTTAATCCAATTTTCATTAATTGTTTTTCATAATATTTCTGCTTTCCATACATAATTTTAAAAACCAGTCTTTCAGGAAGGTTATAATGAATATTTTTATGATCGAGAGGCCGGGGATCCACTGTAAAAGGCAAGACAGTATGCAAACCATTCTCAATAAGTTCATTCATCATATTATAGACCGGTTTCAGGATGGAAACACCAAAGGATGTAACGAGGTGTACAGGTTTATCCAGAGGGATCAGCCTTTTTGCTCCAAATAGTGTTCCATACTCCACCACAGTTCTTATAACTTTGGCAAGGGTCTTCCCATGCTTTCCCTCAATCATTTCTCTTTCTTCTTTTGTTAATTCCATGATATACTGAATTTAATTATATTCAGGTTGACAGGTAAGAGTAAGCTTCATGACAAATTTTGTTCAAAATTAAGTCGAGAAATGAAAGACGTTGTGGCAGAAATTACTATAGCATTTTTGATATTTGCATTTGAGAGCTGAAGTACTGCAAAAGGAGAATTCTGATTTGCAATTTATGCAGGTAAGAAGAAAGGTTGAGTATTATTTTTTGATTTTTTACAAGTGGGGGTATGAAAAATCAGGAAATTTTAGATTCCTAGCAATATTTTTCTGCGAGGAATATCTGTATTATTCACAGATCCTGCTTTTAAACTGTTCTATCGCATGTAGTTGTTTATTAAAGAACTGGCTGCGCCCTTTCTCACCAACGCGGCTGATCAGATTGGATTTAGTCATCAATCCTTTTAAGTAATTTTCTATCAGGTTACAAAAGATAGTATTATTGGTAGTGAGGATGCTCAGGACATTAAATGTAAGATATACCATTTTCTGGTCGTCTGCTTTGACAAAAATGGTATTATCATTCTGAACGACCTCATTATTATAGAATAAAAATGTATTTTCCAGGCCTTCGGCTGGTTGTTCGTAAAAAAATTTAAATCCGCATTCAGCCTGCTTCTTTATGTGATGTACCCATTTTTCAATTTTGTCACATAAGTTTATAAGATCGTCCTTCTTTTTAAAAAATCCGGACACCCAGTAAAATTCAACCTGCCTGAGCATAATATTAAAGGTGTCCTCGTTCCATATCTCGGTGGTAGGTATTTTATTTGCAAGGGCCAGGATTTGTTTACCGATCTTTGGAATATTGGGATCGGCATCATCAAGCCTGAAGAGTTTATCCTCATATTCAGGAAACTGGAAAAGTGTTTTTTCCCAGAAAAAAACCTTAAAAGCTGCGATTTCAGGGAACTGAAAATAGTGGAACATCGGGATATCTGCAGCAGAATAAATTATCTCCCCATCTTTTGCCCGGGTAACAAGGGATAAACTCTGCAGGATAAAATTCAGCCAGTCTTTTACCTCAAATTTATCGGGTGACAGGGGAAGACAATTAAAGACCACATTGCCTGTTGTAACATTAAAAAGTGTATCTACCGAAATTTCAAAGCGTGTACTTATCTTATATAGTTCTTCAAATGTCAATGCTTTTTCACCTCTTATCCGGCGATAAGCACTATCATAACTGATATTTAATAGTTCGGAGATTTCGTGGACAACAGAATGACTGGGATGAAGCTTATCTTTTATTTGCTGGAAGATAGTTTTTTGAATATCAAGAATCTGTTCCATGAACGAAAATTAGGAATAAATTATTTATAAATCAATGATATGGGAAAAATAATTTTGAAACAGATTAGGAGATAAAACACTAATCGGATGCTTTGAAGTCATCCGATCAGTACAGGAATTTCTTTGCAAGGTAACCGAACAACCATGTCGAAAAAAACGAAAAGGAACCATATACCACTGCGACCAACGCCATTTTGTAGTTATTCAGGAGTGTGGCCGCAACAAATATTGCTAGTGTACTATTTTGCAGGCCTACCTCAACCGCAATGGTAAATTTATTTTTTCTTGAAAGGTGGAATAACCCCGGCACGTAGAAGCCAGTCAGCATGGATAAAAAGTTGAGTGCCAGGGTAAAGGGTAAGAGAGAAAAGAATTTGCCAACATCCGCACCAGTCTTGCCTCTCTCCAGGAAAACAACACCCGAGTATACAATCAGGAGCAGCAGCGGCAGGATATATCTGAGGGGATTTTCCATCTTATCTGCGAATTCTTTATTCCAGATCCTGATAAGGATACCGATGGTTGCCGGTATTACTACAATGAGAAAAATCTGAAGGACTGTATTGAAGAATGGCAGGTGGATAATGGCATCTTCAGCAAGAAAAATATGCATTGCCAGTTTGGTGATCAGTGGGATAGTGAATATCGTGATCAAACCATTCACGATGGTAATGGAGAGTGATAAGGCAACATTTCCCCTGATCATATAGTTAACAAGGTTTGAAGTGGCACCGCCCGGACATGCAGCGATAATGACCAGTCCAATAGCATATTCTGCATCCATACCCGTAATCAGGGCAATAGAAAACGCAATGATCGGAAGCAGAAGTAGCTGACACAACAGCCCTACTATAGTATTGCCGGGATTATAAAGAATATTTCTGATGTCCTGGACGGATATTGATAATCCCAATCCAAGGGTTATAATTGCCAGTGTGGCAGGAAGAAATATCTCTGAAAAAATGGTTGTGTACATGAAAAATCTTATCACAAATCACTAAGATAAACAACATTTAATTCAATTTTGCTATTGATGAATTTTCAAATCTCACTCGCAGAGGATTTTCTTCTAAAACATAACAATGATTGATTAATTTATAACGTGTTGTGCTATTAAAGACGATAATATTGATATATTGATAATCACCTTTATATTGGGCCGCGCCGTCGGCGCTGCCCAATATAAAAATATAACATTCAACAACATACATTATTTAATAGCACAATGCGTTAATTTATAATGAGAAGGGAACCGAACTAGAGGTATTTACTGATTGTGAGCAGGACAAAATCGGGCATGATGGGTTTTGTAAGAACCAATGAACAACCGGCATCCAAAATATCATTCTCATCAAAATTAGCGGTAAAGGCAGTTTGAGCAATGATGACCAGGTCTTTACGGACTTTTTTGATTCTTTTTGTTGCTTCTATGCCATTCATGAAGGGCATTTGTATATCCATTAGTACAAGATCGATATGCTTACTGTTAAGACACTTCTCGACGGCTTCCAGTCCGTTTTTTGCCCAGATCAATTTTGCATTTGTCCCTTTCATGATAGCTTCATACAGTAAGAAGTTGGTATGGGTATCCTCGGCAATAAGAATCGTTTTGTCTGACCAATCGTAAACTGCTCTCTTCTGTTCTGGTTTATATGTTTTTGTGTATTTCATGGTTGAAAATCAGAAAAGAATTCAGACAATTTTTAGTTTACCGCTGGCTTGTTTAAAAGATCTTTTTGTATTCAGTTCATTATTTTTTCCGATTAAATCGTGATTCAGTGATTTACAGATTTCCGGCTTTATCATTTCCAGATGATCTTTCATCATACATGCGAGCCTGTAAGACAGGTAATCTGAAAGATGCTGGTATTTCCTGATTGATTTTAATAGCTGTTCAAGCTGATCAGCTAATTCTTTCAGATCATACGTGTTGCTTATATACTTTTCAAGGAATTCAGGATCAATGATCCCGTCAAAAATGTTATCATTTTCATGCGAAAGCTTCAGAACTTCTGCAGCATAAGCATGCATGAAGCTAAAATTATGTTCGGGAATATCTTCCGGAACAAGCACCGGGCCGGACGGCATAAGGGACTGCATATTCTGGATCATACCGAGCATAAGCTTCTTCGTATCGGGGCTGAGCTCAATACTTTGATTAAACGGTATCAGATCTTCCATTATATAAAAGTCTTTGTTTTCGTGATGAATGCTGCATTCTGCCAGAGCTAATTTATTATTAACAGAATGCAGCATCTTTTTGAGTTATTTTCCTCCTGCCGGATCAGGGGGATCTTGAGGAGGATCTATCGGTCCGTCACCCCCCCGGATCATTCTCATCTGACCAGCACTTAACTCAAGTTCTGATAATTCATCCAATAATTTTTCAAAAGTTTCCATTTTGATCGAATTATTTTTTCCTACTCTGTTTTAGCTTTTCGGAATCCGCTTTTTATATAAATTTTCCGTTAATCTGATAAACCACAAAAAGTAGCCTGTCATTTTTCGACTTTTTTTTACTCATTTTTATAAATAATTGCAAATGAGCAAAGTAGAAATAAAATTTATAATGAATCTAAATAATAATACTTAATTTTGTTGCTTTATTGAAGGGATTTGATTATTAATTTAAATCAATAGTTTTTTCTAATTTTGGAAAGCTGACCAAATTCTGGCCGATATCTTTGCCGAAAAAAATCTTCATACTGGTATTAATTTTCAGTCTTGCTGTTGCAGACATGTCAGGACAGCTGTCCACAGCCGATTCGATAAAGGTTGAATATTATCTGCAGCGTGCTGATACCCTCTATGAAATGTCTGATTATGACAGTCTTCCCTACTTATACCTTGAAGCTTTATCCTATTTCAGGCAATCGGGTAACAGGATGATGGAGGCTCAATGCCTGTTCAGGATGGCTGAATACTACAGGATTATTTCTGATATTAAGAATGCTGAATTATATCTTAGCCGGGGTGAAGAATGCATTGATGAAAGTATGCCGGGATATGCCGAATCTTTTGCAGATTGGTATTACATACGTGGTAAAATTTTATCAAGCAAAGGAAATTACAGGGAAGCTTTGCAGAATATCCAGATGGCAGTGGAGATACAGAATCCTGAAAATCTGAGAATGAATGCCAGGTATATGAATTTTATTGGTAACATTTATTCCTATATGGGGGATCTTGACAGTGCCTTCATCTTCTACCAGAAAAGCTTTGATCTGATAAATGCATTCACAGATGAGCCGGCCATTGAAAAGGCCTGGTACTATATGAATGTAAGTCAAATCTACAAGGAAAGGGGAGAATATGATAAAGTACTTGAATATCTGCACAAAAATATACAGGTTTATAATGATATTTATGGCGAAGATTTTCAAGAGCTCTGTTCGTCATATCTGAACCTGGCAAATTACTATACTTCAACCGGGTCTTTTGATTCTGCCAGCTACTACCTTGATTTTGCCGAGATATTTATTCATAACGACAGCCTTTCGTTATATAATCGTATACCAATATTGTTTACATATAAAGGTACGCTCGAATATTTTCTTGGGAATTACATAGAGGCTAAAAACAATTATAATCAGGCCCTGCAGGCTGCAATTAAGGTATATGGTTCAGATCACCCTAATCTGAGAGTATATTATAATAATTATGCAAACTGCCTCAAGGCAACAGGAGATTATAACAATGCTCTGATAAATTATCAAAAATCCCTTGAATCCTCC
>Ga0111176_1125_pt1 | contig 13397 bp, 12 predicted proteins | sample DeeMarSWOR324_28_FD_80229 | JGI IMG/M metagenome (GOLD analysis project Ga0111176, IMG submission 80229) | Bacteroides sp. SM23_62_1 | reverse complement strand
ATATTAACGCGTTGTGCTATTAAGATGCCAACGCATATTTTAAATGATTTAAAGGTTTGTTATTTAAGAAATTGATATACTGTAACATAGTTACTGATGTTATTTTGCAAAGTATTCGTATAGCAAGACCTGTTCTTGTTTTAGCGTAATTTCTTTTCAGCATTAGCTGATCGCAAAGCTGGGAGAAAAGGGTTTCGATACGTTTACGCGATTTTTTAAATATAAATGGAAAAGGTTCTTTGTCATGCTGATTGAATCTCAAAGGTGTTACTAACCTGATTTGCCTGGTGGTGAATAAGTCAATCTGAATGGGTTCTGAGATATATGCCTTATCTGTGATCAATGTGCAATTGGTTATTCCTGAGTGCTTTACTTCATTCAGATAATGAATATCGTGGACACTGGCCTTGGTCAAATCCATACTGGAAAATACACCTCTTATAGAGGTTGCCAGATGTAATTTATATCCAAAGAACCAGGATTGACTCACTGCAGAATACCCTTTATCAGGAGCAGTTTCAAAATCCTCTTTGCAGATTTTACAGGATTTCTCTCTTGCTATTTGACAAATGGGTATTGGAATTGAGTCCACCAGATAGACGTCTTCACCTTCATTAAGAAATGAAGATATTTTATAGTTCAGCTTAGCAATGAGGTTTCCCAGTCGCTTTCTTCTTCTATTGAACCGGCTTCTGGAAATGAGATTGGGAAAATCTTCATTGTGATCTGAATTAAGTTTTCCAAACAGGTAATTTTCACTATCAATACCAATGGTTTCACCAAGGATAGAAAGGGCAATTACCTCGCAGTCGTGTATTTGTGGTGAATTACTACCTTTAATTTACTGATATTCAGTAATTTGCACAATCTTTTTTTGTTATAGTTATCAACAAGTTTTAATAGCACAACGCGTTAATATTAAGTCTTGAATATTAAATTATTTAATACTATGAAAAGGATTATCATTTACATCATGTTAATTATGCTGACAGGTTCTTTGTTTGCGCAGGGTACAAAGACAATCGTATTAAATCCACCTGATAAGACAAGAGGATTGCCTTATATGGAAGCAATATCATTAAGGGCATCAGTAACGGAATTTGATACTTCCGATATAAAACTTCAGGATTTATCGGATTTATTATGGGCGGCAAACGGCATTAACCGACCTGAAGAGGGTAAACGAACAGCCCCATCGGCCATGAATGCCCAGGATATTGACATTTATGTATTGATGAAATCTGCTGTTTATCTTTATGATGCGAAACAAAATCTGCTTGAGCATGTTGTTGATGGTGACCATAGGATGCTGATAGCTGGCAGGCAGGTTGCAGTTGCTAAGGCCCCTGTTATCTGTTTGCTTGTATCCGATATATCCAGGTTCAGAGCAGGGGAAGATTCATTGAAACTCGTATGGGCAGCTATAGATGCAGGGATAGTATCACAAAATATCAATATCTTCTGTGCTGCTACCGGTCTTACAACAAGACCAAGGGCTTCGATGAACCAGGAAAAACTGCGGGAGGTACTACAGCTGACAGATACACAACACCTGATGTTGAATAATCCGGTTTCATACAGAAAAAAGTAAAATACTGCATTAAATACGGTAAGGATATATCGGCTCATCTGAACCAAAAACAGACCCGGAAGCTGCCATTGAGCTCAGGCATTATTTTGCGGAAAAAGAAAAGACTATGTGGTCTGTCAGTTTTTATACAGGTGTGGCTTATAATTTTATTATGGAAGACTACGGGTCCATCACACCGGGTATAAAGCTGACAAGAATAAAAATCACTTGTACACCCCTCCGGCTGGAACCCTATATCAGCCTCTCATATCCGTTTTATTTTAATGGTGAACGACCCTATCTTCCCACCCTGACTTTTGGTTACCGGTTTGTTTTTGTGAAACTTAAATAAATACCCTGCCTGTATCATCAAAAAAGTGGGAAATTTCAATAAGTTTGTTCTCGATTTTTATGGATTTTTCTTTTATGATTTGAGAATAACCACTTATCCGGGCAAGGATCAGTGGTTATTTACAACTGGCTTTAATATATCATTAATGACAAAAATAAAGGCTTTCATATTCGATATGGATGGTACTCTTATAGACAATATGTCTTTTCACAGGGATTCCTGGCTGTTATTCTGCAGGAGACATAACATATCATTTACTCCTGAACAGTTTCATACTGAAAACCATGGGACTCTTAACGAAATGATAAGGTATTTCTTAGGACGTGACCTGCCTGATGAAAGGGTGGAGGAACTGGGCCGGGAAAAGGAAAAAATTTACAGGGAAATATACAAGGATCATTTAAGGGAGATTGAAGGTCTGACAGGTCTCCTGGAGAAACTGGAAAGAATGGGAATGAAAATCGCAATGGCAACAAACGGAGATATGACGAACATTGATTTTGTCCTGGATAACCTGAATATCAGGAGGTTTTTTCATGTTATCACAGGGGCAGACGAAATAAGGAAGGGAAAACCAGATACGGAGATTTTTGAACTGACATTGAAGAAGATGAACCTGGGCAGCCGCGAATGTATTGCTGTTGAAGATTCAACAGATGGTGTTATTGCTGCCAGGCATGCCGGGCTTGAAGTTATCGGTATCACTACCATGCATTCAAAGAAAGAACTTAAAGGGAAAGGCTGCTTCCGGGTGATTTCCAACTATAAAGAGCTGGATCTGGGATTTATTATCTGAATGCAAAAATTATTCATAGGCGGTTCGACTTTCAGTCGAACCTTTATGAAGTGAGGATAGAATATGTAGGGTCCGGTTTTCAAACCGGGACACTAAATAAGACGATGTTTCCTTCAGAACCCGAATGTCAGTCGGGATATTTAATAAATTATCTGTCAGAAATTTCTCCATCTGCTCACCGGTATTCAAAAACGGATTTGTTAACTTGCAGTACATATAAACTCAGACTAATGAAAATACTACTAATTGGAGGAACCGGCCTGGTAGGAAGTTATTTACTGCCAATGCTAATTGAAAAAAATCATACTGTTTTTGCCATCACCAGGTCAGATGATAAGATTAAGAGGATACAAAATCTGGGTGCATTTGGTATAAAGGGTGATATAAGAAATCCGCAGACCTTTCTGGAAGAATTACCGGACAGGCCTGATGTGATTGTGTTGCTTGCTATGCCGGATGTGAAACTGGGGCACAGGATTACCCGGAAACGTAAAGCAGAATTACGGAAAGAAACGAACGATTTTTTTGGCAATTCAATGGATTTAGCCGTTCATTTTAATATTCCGGTCATTTTACCCGGAGGTACTAGTTACAGGACAGCTGAGGGTGAAGTCGCGGATGAAAACTGGTCGAATTTTCGGATTGGCCTGACTGAAATGGGAATTGATACGGATGGGATGGTAAATCATGCTATCGAATCCGGAAAACCTCAAGTAATCCAGTTGAATTATGGAAAAATCTATGGTAATGGCGGAATTTTTCGTTATATGTACGAGATGATGGAAAGAGGGAGAAGCAGAATTATTGGAAAAGGAGATAATTATATTCCTAATATACACGCCGGTGATGCGGCATCAGCAATTATTAAAGCCATTGAAAAAATGCCTGTTGGTGAAAAGTTTATCATCGCAGATGATGTACCTGTCACTCAAAAGGATTTTACTTTGTATATGGCTTCATTAATGAATAAAAAACCACCGGGACACCTTCCGGGATTTGTTGTTAAATTCATTCTTGGTAGAGATTTTTATGAGATCATTCGAATGAACTGTAAGGTAACAAATGCAAAAGCAAAGAAAATATTAGACTGGCAACCCGCATACCCTTCATATAAAGAGGGACTGGAGGCAGTAATAAAGGAAATAAGAGAAGAAAAAAACTAATTTTAAGATAGAAACGTACATGAACTTTTTTCATAAAAAACTACTTATAGACTCATGAAAAAAGTTCATTGTGAGTTCCCTGCTGTATAGTTTAAATTTGTTAATTAGATTGAACAAATTTAAACTTTTCACAGAGAAAAAATTAACTAAAAAGAAAGGAGTAAAATATGGGAAAATATGGTGTCGACATTTTAAATATTGATGTCAAGAAATTAATTCAGATGTTAAATGAAGCATTGAGTGAAGAGTGGCTTGCTTATTACCAGTACTGGATCGGAGCAAGGCTGATGGAGGGGCCGATGAGGAGTGAAATTGAGCCTGAATTACTGATCCATGCAGACCAGGAATTAAATCATGCGGTTCTTGTCGTTAACAGAATTATTCAACTTGGAGGAACACCTGTACTCAACCCATCCGACTGGCCTAAACTCAGCCGTTGTGATTACGACCCGCCTGAAGATCCATATGTGGAAGTTATCCTGAATCAAAACCTTAAAGGGGAGAGATGCGCAATTCAGAGATACAAGGAAATCGCTGATTTTACATCCGGGAAGGATCATACCACACACCAGATGGCAACCACAATTTTAAATGAGGAGCTTGAGCATGAACAGGATATTGAGGACTGGCTTACAGATATTGACAGGATGAAAGAGGACCTGAAGAAAATTAGAGTGTAAGTAAAAAGAAAATCAATCGGACTCACCCCCCTTTCTCATGAGAGAGGGGGAATCAAAAGGGGGTGAGTCCGAAATAATCTAAGAAGATCTTATTCAGACAGATAATATTGATTATTTTGCAGAATAAGGGTAGTCTTTCTTATAATTCGAACAATTAAGTAATTGAATTATAGCTACTTAGCGGATGAAATAATGCTGCTATTGCAAAAACCTTTTAATCAATCCATTAATTAGATGGAAAATCCTAAATCCGGTTGGAACAGGCTATCCACAATAGGTGGTCTAGCGGCCATCATCTTTCTTGTATATAGCGTTGTAACGATGCTTTTGCTTATTACCATTGGTGGTCAACCCTCGACCATTGAAGAATGCTTCAGCCTTTTGCAAAACAACAGGTTCATTGGATTATTACGATTAGATATTCTGACTTTTTTCATTGTACCATTCTATTATTTACTGTTTCTGGGATTCTGGGTATCACTCAGGAAAATCCATATTGCTTATACCACACTTGCAACAGTTATTGCTTTTGCTGGTATCACACTTTTTCTTTCGGATTTTTCAATTTTTCAGCTAATTTCTGTCAGTGACAAGTATGGGAATGCCACAACAGAAGCACAGAAATTACAGTTATTGTCAGCAGGCGAAATGATTCTTCATTCCGGTCTATGGACCAGCTCCGGTATTATCCTGGGGGGTATTCTTCTACAAATTGCGTTTGTATTAATCTCCATAGTCATGCTGTGGAGTAACGTATTCAGTAAACTTACAGGTTATGTTGGGATTGCAACACATGGGCTTGACCTGATGCATATCCTGATCGCTTTCTTTTTACCGAAGTTGGGTGTCATCCTCATGGTTATTGCAGGTCCTCTATACCTGTTATGGTTCCCGCTGGTTGGATTCAGGCTTCTGAGGCTTGGGAGGGATGAAAAGGAAGAGTGTTCGGAATAATATGAATTATTCTGTTTCGGATCCGGTTGTAGACCCTGCCCGTCAGGTCAAGCGGTCAGACTTTGCTGCATTGCATTATACAATTTCAGGCCCGATTGGAAATCGGACTTTTCTGCACTGCATTATTCACTTTCAAATCCGGCTTCCAACCGGACACATTCCCAAGTATTGGAGAAGATAGTTGGTCCGGCTGATATCAAGACGCATCTTTTAATACTAAAATAAACCATCATGAAAAGTAGTATCATTCTTCTACTCAGCTTATTAGTGTTCATTTTATTTCAATGCACAAAACCGGAAGATAACCGGCAGGTCATTTCCCTTAACGGAACCTGGGATATTACCGAATCATCCGGTACTAATGATATCCCTGATAGTTTCACCGGACAGGTAAATGTCCCGGGACTAACCGATATGGCAAAGGTGAAAATTGACAGTATAGGCGTTAACAGGCAAAACCGGGTCTTCTGGTACAGGAAGACTTTTTCGATTGAAGAAAGTTACACGGATAATGTATTACTTAAAATCAATAAGGCAAAGTATGGAACATGGGTTTATGTTAACGGGAGGTTTGCCGGTCAGAATCTCTATTGTTTCACTCCTACGATAATTGATATCAAGGACTTCCTGAATGATCCGGGAGTGGGAAATGAATTGCTGGTAGGGATCGGTAGTTTCAGTCACCTGCCAGATACAATAGCAGATGGATGGGATTTTGAGAAAACCAGGTATATCCCGGGTATTTATGATGATGTTTCAATAATCCTTGCAGGGAATCCATTTATTGAGAATGTCCAGGTTAAGCCGGAAATAAAAAAGGAGCAAATAAAGGTCAGAATATGGCTGGAAAACACAGATAATTTGACTCATATTGATCTGTTGTATACCGTGAAGGAGGCATCATCCGGTAAAATGATCATCCGTGGGAAAGTCAGTTTACCACATTTCGTGGACAAAAAGGATACAACCGAACTTTCAATAAAAATGGACAACTGCCATCTCTGGACACCGGATGATCCTTTCCTGTATAAGCTTGAAATTTCTACTCCCGGTGATTATTATATTACCCGGTTTGGAATGAGGGAGTTCTGTTTTGACACCATTACCCGCAAAGCCATCCTCAATGGAGAACCTTATTATATGAGGGGAACAAATGTTTGCATTTACCGGTTTTTTGAAGATCCTTCGAGGGATGGGTTGCCATGGGATAAAGAGTGGGTGAGGAAGCTACATGAGACATTCAAATTCATGCACTGGAATTCAATCAGGTACTGTATAGGATTTCCACCGGAAATCTGGTATGATATTGCCGATGAGGTGGGTTTCCTGATCCAGGATGAGTTCCCTGTCTGGTATCTCGGTAATAAAGAAGAATTGGCCCCGGAGCTAAAAGCAAAACACCTTGCTGCTGAATATTGTAACTGGATGGCAGAACACTGGAACCATCCCTGTGTGGTAATATGGGATGCCCAGAATGAAACTTATACGGATGAGACAGGTATTGCTATCGGGAAAGTCAGGAACCTGGATATGTCGGACAGACCATGGGATAATGGCTGGAGTCCTCCTCAGAAACTATCTGATGTGATAGAGACACACCCATATGTATTTTATGGTTACCAGTACAGGCCCGAAGGATCTGAACTTCCTCCGGAAGGAGTTATGAAACACCATTTTTTTGAACCACGCAGGCCTCATAATGGTCCTGATGGGAATAATGCCATCATCATTAATGAGTATGGGTGGCTCTGGCTGAACCGTGATGGCTCTCCCACAACGTTAACAGACCACATCTATGCAACCCTGTTTCCTGAATGTAAAACACCTGATCAGCGGTTTGAGGTCTATGCCAGGTACCTCGGAATGCTTACCGAGTACTGGAGGGCTCACCGTCAATGTGCAGGAGTTTTACATTTCTGCGGACTTGGTTATTCCAGGACAGAAGAGCCGCGCGGTCAAACCAGCGACCATTTCATCGATTTACAGCACCTGGTGCTGGAACCGAACTTTGTGAAATATGTCAGGCCTGCCTTTTCTCCTGTAGGGCTTATGATCGATAAGTGGGATCTTACATATAAAACAGGGGAGGAGATCAGTGTACCGGTGATAATCATCAATGATACCTATATTGATTACAGCAATACCCTGAATATTGCAATTTTCCGTGATGAAGAACTTTTAGAAGAAAACTCAACCTCCCTGGGTGTTGAAAAACTGGGACAGGCCAGACATGTATTTGAGGTTAAACTGCCGGCAGAAGCGGGAAGCTATCGTATGGAAGCTGAACTAATGTTTGATAATGAACCTGTTAGAAGTATCAGGGAATTTGTGGTGGAATGAATTGGAGATGAAGTTGCTTTGTATATAAGTCAAATGTTATTTAAACGGATTCAACAAAACACCGCCATGGTGAATATCCAGGCTGGAATCCAGATTCACCCCCCTATATCCCCTCTCTCGCGAGAGAGGGGAGCAGCCCACCTGATCGGACGGCATGGGGGGTGAGTCCTTTGTGAGTTTCATTTAAAATTTCAATATCTTTGTATAAAAAACCAGATCCATGTTTGTACATGGAAATAATAAACAATATAACCTTTCCAGAATAATTAATTCCTGGCTACTTCTCATATGTATAACATTTCTTATTTCATCCTGTACTTCTACAGAGAAGAAACCGGGTACAATGAGTTTTACAGTATCCATGGATCAGCCCTGGACACACTATTATCATGTAGAGTTCCTCTGTGACGGGATCAGGGGAGAGGCTCTTGATTTCAGAATGCCTGCCTGGACACCCGGTTATTACATGATCCTTGATCTGGCTAAATATGTGATTAATTTCCATGCAGAAGATGGTGATGGGAATACTCTTCATTGGGAAAAAGTATCAAAAAACACGTGGCAGGTAGGAGTATATGATACACCGGTTGTGAGGGTAAGCTATGATGTATATGCATTTACCCAATCAGTAGCCCACCCTTTCCTCGACGATGGTAGAGGATTCATATCACCTGCAGGAATTTTTATGTATATCAACGGGTATCTTCACCATCCTGCCACTGTTACCATCAAGCCATATCAAGAGTGGGATAAGATTTCAACCGGTCTTGACCCGGTTGAGGGTAGTTCCAATATTTTTTATGCACCGGATTTTGATGTCCTTTATGATTGTCCCATACTGGTAGGTAACCAGGAGATCCTGTCATTTAAAGTAGAAGGAATACCACATTATGTAGCCCAGGAAACGCCTGCTGATATAGATGATCAGAAATATCTCACAGACCTTAAAGCGATGGTTGAATCAGCAGTTTCCATTATCGGTGAAATTCCTTATAAACACTATACCTTTATCATTATGGACAGGGGAATGGGGGGACTTGAACATGCGAACAGCATGGCCGTTTTTTCAGGAAGCAGGTACAGCCTGTCTGACCCGGGGGGCTATAAACGATGGCTTGCCTTCCTGGCTCATGAATATTTCCATCTGTATAATGTGAAATCCATCAGGCCTATCGTACTCGGTCCTTTTGACTATAACAGGGAAAATTATACGAACATGCTCTGGTTTTCTGAAGGTGTCACAGTTTACTATGAATATCTCATTTTAAACAGGGCAGGATTGCTTAACAGGGAGGAAACCCTCGAACAACTTCGCAGAAGTATTACGAATTATGAAAATATTCCGGGGCATTTATTCCAGCCTGTCACGATGTCAAGTTTTGACACATGGATATTGTTTTTTAACCGGAGCGAAAATGCTTCCAATACAACTATTTCTTATTATGACAAAGGATGTGCATTGGGAATGCTCCTGGATCTGAAGATCAGGCATGCAACAAAAGGTGAAAAATCACTGGATGATGTCATGCGAACGCTTTATTACGATTATCATAAAGACAAAGACAGGGGATTTACGGATGGGGAATTTCGCAATGTATGCGAAGATCTGGCCGGCTGTTCACTTGAGGAGATATTTGAATATGCATCAACCACAAAGGCGATTGATTATCCAAAATATCTTGCTTATGCAGGTCTTCAGATAGATACGCTTTCACTGGTGATACCGGGTACATACCTGGGAGTTGATATCAGGGAAATAGAAGGAACACCGGTCATCACAAATGTGGTCTGGAATTCACCGGCATGGCTGGCAGGCCTGAGCCCAAGAGATACAATCATTGAACTGAATGATGCCAGGGCAACAACGGCAATGCTCAATAATATCCTTGATTCAGGTCATCCGGGTGATACGTTGAACCTCCTGCTGGGAAGGCGTACCGGAAGAAAATCCTTTGAAGTGGTTCTGGATAAAAAAATCCTTAAAAGTTTTCGTATCACTCCACTTGATAATCCGGATCCGGAGCAACTCACTATTTTGAATGGCTGGCTTGATAACTGAAGCCAAAACTTCAAGAGTTGGATGCAAAATCAACAAAATTGAAAATAAATGATTTGCAGAGATGCGCCATGGTGTGTTTCTACAAACAAATTTATGTTTCAGTTAATTAGCCCTGGCAATTGTACCTGGCATTAGACCTACTCCTTGACTTTATTAGCAGTAAAAGGTAAACTGAAATCCGGGGTATTCAAACTTCCCGTAAAAACATCCTCCTTAAATTCTCCCACAAAGTCAAATGTGAATCCTTCTGCATCGAATACGGCAGATAGCTTTCCATCCTCTATGATTAAATTTCTGAGTTCAGATTCTTCATCATCAGCACTGATTGTTCCAGTGTAGATTTTACCATCTTTTATGAATGTTAAAAATCCTTCATAAATACCCTGGGGTGTATCAAGCGTATAGCTCCATTTCCCAACGTATGGAGATTTACCCAGACCGGATAAGGCAGCACAACCTACCAGTAAAGATGCAATAAGCAGTAATGTAACTAAATTGATTTTGTTAAATTTTTTCATTTTAGAGTGATTTAGAAAAGTATAATGATTGCTTAAGGATTATTTATTAATATGATTTTTATATTCCCTGACTATTCTTATTTAAACAATGATAATGTAAAGAATTATTAACCACAAAGGTACACAAAGTACAGCACAAAGTGACACAAAGGATAACCAGCTGATAATTAGTATGTCTAACTATTAATAAATTGCTGCCAGCTAATCTCCCAGGTTAGCAACCGGGTTTACTAACCTGCCTTTATATAAATAGTTGCCGATTGACAATGGGCAAAACCCATTACCCAATACCCACACCCACTTTGAACTTTGAACCTATCTTCCCCCATTAACCTCAAACAGCAACCACACTTCCGGATCAGGAATAACTTGTTCCACTTTCATGTTCACAGGCAGTGTAAACTTCTCCAGTGATTGATTAACCATCACCCTTTCAATCCTGTGAGAGCCATCCCGGAAAGCCAATTCAAATTCCAGGGAGAAGATAAATGCCGGCCCCTTCTGTATTTGTTCAATCTCTATATCGATACGGGATTTTTTTTGTTCCCAGTTGACATCGAGAATGGGATGACCGGGATTATAAAGCCACTGTATAAAGTAGTAATCCAGGTCCTTTCCTGAAAGTGATTCGACAATCTGTTGAAAATCATCTGTAAGTGCATTGCCATATTGATATTCTTTATAGAAAGACTGCAGGCATTTCCAGAATAAATCATCCCCCAGTTCTTTTCGAAGCATATGTAAGAACCATGCACCTTTCTCGTAAGAATTGGCATTCAGCAGATCCCTGTAATCGGTGATGGTGGTATCAATAACAGGACTATAATTCCTTCCTGCATACCGGATCACGGTGGATCTTTCCCTCTCCATACCTTTTCTGAAAAGTTCCTTTCCATATTTGTTTTCCATATATAAATCGGTCAGGTAGGTGGCAAATCCCTCACTGAGCCAGAGATGATGCCAGTTTGCTTCAGTCACGGCGTCACCAAACCACTGGTGTGCAATTTCATGGGTGATGATACCTTCCTGTTGCTGTCTGCCCGTAACCAGCCTTTCGTGGTAAAATATATTCCCTGCATTTTCCATACCACCATATAATGTTGTTGACTGGACATTTGCCAGTTTGGTGAAGGGATAAGGTCCAATATGTCTGATAAAGAATTCCAGAGGCTCACCGGCTATCCTGTAATCCCTGAATCCTTCCCCGGCATTCTGGGGATAGACCCAGGTAGAAACCGGTACATTCAGATCGTTAATAACATTCTCAACAGCAAACCGGGCAACCCCGATAACCATCACTTTTGTGGGTAACGGTATTTCTGCCTGCCAGTGGGTAAATTTATATTGGTTATCGAGTGTGATTTCTTCAACCATCCTACCGTTTGCGATAACCCGGTAATGACCTGGTGCCGAAACTTTAAATTCGACAGTGGCCTTATCCGATGGATGATCAACACAGGGGATCCAGTTATGTGCACGATCAGGCCAGTTATCCCCGAAAAAAGTACGGTCGCCAAATTTGTTTTTAGAAATGATCAGCCCATTTGAAGGAATTCCTGAATACATAACCCTGTATTTTCTGGTTTTATTGCTTAATCCAGGATTGATTATAATGTTGAGCATATTATCATGATGTGAAAAGGAGACTTCTTGTCCATCCTCAGTAATACTGCTGATAACCATTCCTTTTCCAATTTCATCTTTATCTGCCAGATCCAGGGTAAAAGTTTTAACCGGTTCTTTGAAGAGAACGGTGATCTCAGCATCTCCATAAATTATATCCGTGGTGTCATTGAGGCTGATTGAAAAAGAATAGTGCTGGATATCAGCAGATTGCCAGCGTAATTCGTAATGCTGTCCTTGCCCGTACAGGTGGTAAAAAAGAATTATACATAATATACACAAACTGTTTCTGAAATTCATTGGAATCATGTTCTTTTATCAGGGGAAAAAATTAACTTAACATTCACTAAACCGTTTCATTATAAATATTAATATCAGATTCCCTCAAATTATCATGAATAATAAAAGAATGAAAATAAGAATAATTGTCCTGATAATTGCATCGTTTATATTGAATTCCTGTTCTCCAAAGATTTCCACCAAACTGATCAGGGATTATCCTCCGCTGGATTCTGATGAGGCGATCGGAATTCTGAGCCTTATGGAACCAATCCCGGCCGGATCAGATGAAATAGGCACGGTAACAGTTCATGGTGTGGGCCTGGGTTCGGGATGCGGGTTTGATTTTGTGATCGAACAGGTAAAAACGGAAGCAAGGAATGCTGGTGGTAATGCCGTAAAAATAATGAAACATAAATTACCAAGTACGCATGGAAATTCATGTCACAAAATAACAGCCAGGATATTGAAAGTTGAAAATTCCAAAGAGGTTTTTGGGTCTGTCAGAAATGAAATTCCTGGTGATGTTAACTATGCAATATTAAATGTTTACAGATATGGTGGATATGGTTCGCTCACGGACTATAATCTGAACCTTGGAGATTCGTTATTATGCCGGGTGAAGAATAATTTTTATGAACCCGTTAAGATTTTTACTGAAGGCATATTTACATTGTGGGCTGAAACTGAAAAATTATTTAAGTTCCCGGTTAACATAGAATTTGGTAAAGAATATTATCTCCGGTGTAAAGTCGCCCCGGGCATTTTGGAGCATTGGCCGGAATTTGAACTGGTGTGGGAGCAGAATGGGAGGATTGAGGTGGCAACGCTGGAAGCAAAAAAGAAGCAAAAAGATTAAGACAGCGTTTTTACAGGGAGGCGGGAGTTAAAATTCGAAATTCTTACAATTTCTGAAGCAAAGTGAAAGAAATTTTCCATGAGCGGATTGTGTGTTTACCTTATGGGTAGCAAATGAATTCGAAATAAATACGAAAGATTAAAAAACGAAATTCAACCCTTCACAGGGTTGTGATCATTCATGGCATTTTTACCCGGCATTTCA
>Ga0111176_1213_pt1 | contig 13532 bp, 11 predicted proteins | sample DeeMarSWOR324_28_FD_80229 | JGI IMG/M metagenome (GOLD analysis project Ga0111176, IMG submission 80229) | Bacteroides sp. SM23_62_1 | reverse complement strand
AGCCTAACAAATAACCAGTTGAATGAAGTTTCAAGCAATGAGTTTGTAATCGGAGGAGGATACCGCTTTTCCGAGGTGCCGCTGATCTTCAACCTGCCGGGTGGAGGTCAAAGAGCACTGACCAGCGATCTAAATATCAGGGGTGATCTTTCAATCCGAAATAACCAGACTGTTATCCGCAAACTCGTTGAAGACTTTGATCAGGTAACTGCCGGACAACGTGTTTTTAAGATTAATCTGACACTGGATTATATGTTGAGTGACCGTTTCAATCTCAGACTGTTCTTCGATCGGATTATGAATACGCCTATCGTTTCACTTTCCTATCCCACTGCAAATACTAACATTGGATTCAGTGTGAGATTTACATTGGCACAGTAGGGAATTTAATACATGGTCACGTGTCATAATTGAATGTCCTGGCTGAAAAGCCGGATTATTTCTGTGGTCACTTCGGAAAGAAATGAGGTTGTCTCAAAACCATAACAAAAGGCTTCATGCAGAGTTCGCAAAGTTGTCACAAAGACGCAAAGTGTTGATTAACAAATATTTGAACTGTGCGTGCTTGGTGCTTTTCTTTGTGCACTTTGCGTGAAAGACCAGGTTTGAGACAGCCCCATACCAATCATTATTGGTAGAAACAGAGTCGGGCATTCCAGCCCGGACATGCACAGAACTAATTTTTTTATAATTTTTAATCTTATAATTATTTTTAGAGGATAAAACATATTACTTTTAGAAACAATAAAATTTAATCCTAAATTCTAATAAACAATAATCATGAACGTTCCTGAAGACCTCATGTATACTGATAAACATGAATGGATCCGGAAAGATGGTGATGAAGCTGTCATTGGGATAACGGACTATGCCCAGGGTGAATTGGGTGATATTGTTTTTGTTGAGATCGAAACGGAAGGGGAAGAACTTGAGGCAGGAGACACTTTTGGTACGATTGAAGCAGTTAAAACAGTTTCAGATTTGTTCATGCCTGTATCCGGACTCATCCGTGAAGTAAATCCTGACTTAACAAATAAGCCGGAACTGGTGAATAAAGACCCATATGGGGAGGGCTGGATGATCAGGATAAAAATGCAGAATCATCAGGAGATTGAAGAATTATTGACAGCTGAGAAATATGTCGCATTGATTTCCGGGTAAGAACCTTCAATCTTAAAGTTTCTTCTTCACCTCAACCTCTTTATACGCTTCAATGATATCACCTGTTTTGATGTCATTGAAATTGTCAATATTCAAGCCACATTCAAGTCCTGTCGTAACCTCCTTAACATCATCCTTGAAACGTTTCAGGGATCCCAGTGTACCTGAATAAACAACGATACCATCACGGATGATCCGGACTTTTGCATCCCTGGTAATCTTGCCTTCTTTCACATTACATCCGGCAACCGTTCCTATTTTTGTGATCTTAAATACTTCTTTAATTTCCAGCGTGGCAAGGATTTCTTCCTTTATTTCAGGAGACAACATGCCTTCCATCGCAGATTTTATCTCTTCAATGGCATCATAAATAACAGAATACAGCCGGATATCAATTTCCTCTTTTTCTGCAAGTTTCCTTGCAGCCAGGGAAGGCCTGACCTGGAATCCCACGATGATAGCATTGGATGCTGCAGCAAGAAGAATATCAGATTCTGAAATCTGTCCCACAGCTTTATGTATAATATTTACCTGAACTTCATCTGTGGATAATTTGATCAGAGATCCTGACAGGGCTTCAACTGAGCCATCCACATCACCTTTAATGATGATATTCAGTTCCTGGAAGTTACCAATTGCAATTCTCCTTCCAATCTCGTCGAGTGTAATATGCTTATGTGTCCTGAGATCCTGTTCACGTTGCAGCTGTTCTCTTTTATTAGCCAGTTCTTTTGCTTCACGATCACTTTCCATAACATTAAACCTGTCACCTGCCTGTGGTGCACCATTGATACCCAGTACAAGGACCGGTGTTGCAGGTCCGGCTTCTTTTACTTTTACTCCACGTTCATTGTGCATAGCTTTGATGTGGCCGAAATGAGAACCGGCCAGCACAACATCCCCCAGATGAAGGGTTCCATTCTGTACAAGAACGGTAGATACATATCCACGCCCTTTATCAAGTGCTGATTCAATAACTGTTCCCAGGGCAGAGCGATCGGGATTGGCTTTGAGTTCAAGCAGCTCAGCTTCAAGTAATACTTTTTCAAGTAAAAGGTCAATATTGGTACCATTTTTCGCAGAGATCTCCTGTGACTGATATTTGCCTCCCCAATCCTCGACTGTCAGGTTCATGTTCGCAAGGGCTTCTTTGATTTTTTCAGGATTGGCATTAGGCTTATCAATTTTGTTGATGGCAAATACAATTGGAACGCCAGCAGCCTGGGCATGATTAATAGCCTCTACTGTTTGAGGCATTACCCCATCATCAGCCGCCACAACAATAATGGCTACATCTGTTGCTTGTGCTCCCCTTGCACGCATAGCCGTGAAAGCCTCATGCCCGGGAGTGTCAAGAAATGTAATCTGCTTGTTCCCATCCAGCGACACACTGTAGGCACCAATATGTTGTGTAATACCCCCGGCTTCTCCTGCAACAACGTTGGTTCTGCGTATATAATCGAGTAGTTTTGTTTTACCATGATCGACATGCCCCATCACAGTAACGATCGGAGGCCGGGATTGAAGTTCTGCCGGATCATCTTCTTCCACTATAATTGCTCCCTGAACATCAGCACTTATAAATTCAACTTTATAATTAAATTCTTCAGCAATGAGTAAAAGGGTTTCTGCATCAAGACGTTGATTAATGGATACAAACAGTCCTAAATCCATACATGCCGATATGACCTCCGTCGGACGCACATTCATGAGAGAGGCCAGTTCACTGACAGAAACAAATTCAGTAACCTTGATGATGTTCTTCTGCTCTTCCTGTTTCCTCTGTTCTTCCTGTATCCTCTGACTGATGCTTTCTCTTTTTTCCCTCCGGTATTTGACTGCTTTTGACTTACCCCTGGTAGATAACCGGGCCAGTGTGTCTTTTATCTGTCTCTGAACCTCTTCTTCACTGACTTCCAGTTTTGAATGTATTTTTTTCTTCTTACCTACTTTTTTCTGTGTCCGTGGTTCAGGAGATTCATCATGCTTTTTCTCCAGCTCAACCCTGGCAGTGTCTTTCTTGATCCGTTTCCGTTTCTTTTTGCGGCTTTTTTCTGATTCTCGCCTCTCAATTTCATGAACCGGCAGGTCTATCTTACCAACAACAGTAGGTCCGATAAGTTTTTCGACTTCAAACTTTATAAAGTTAATATCCTCTTCCTCTCTCTGTTCTTGAACCTCTTCCACGACTTCCTTTTCTGCTTCGGGTTCAGTTATCTCAACATCTTTTGTTTCAACAGGTTCCTCCTTCTGAACTTCAACAACCTCATCTTCCTTTTGTTTTTCAACCTTTGCTTTCCCTTTGGGTTTTTTCTTAATTGATTCCAGATCAATTTTCCCCACTACTTTCAGATCGGTCTCTTTTTTAACTTCTTCCTGTTTATCTTTTTGCGCTTCCTTTTCAATCAGTTCATCAACCTGTTCTGTAACTGCTTCCACCTCCTTATCGGATAATTTCAACTCCTCTTTCAAATCTTCTTTCTCAACAACCGGATGGTCCTCAGTTTCTTTCACAGGATGATCAATTTTTACTTTACCGGTTGTGTCCTTGATGAGTACCTCTTCTTCCGCTTCTGAAGGTGGTAATCGCTGTTGATCAATATCATTGATAGAAATAGTTTCTTTCTTATCCCTGAGTGCTCTCAGGCTAAGTTTTTCAGATTCTTTCTTGGCGGATATATCCGAGCTGTATTCATGCACCAGGAGTTCATAAATATCGGGTGTAATCTTGGTATTGGGATTTGGATCAACGGAATAACCCTTCTTATTCAGAAATTCAATAATGGTACTTATGCCAACATTAAATTCCCGGGCAATTTTACTCAGTCTCATTACTTTTACATCCGTCATGCTTCCGAAAATATTTATCTCCTGTTATATTTCTTTCACTTAAACAGTCAGAAAAACCAGTAAAGATAAGACTTAACCAGAATTATTCAAACTCGGCACGTAATATTTCTATCACCTCACGTATCGTTTCTTCCTCCAGATCTGTTCTTTTTACCAGGTCTTCAATTGAAAGATCCAGGACACTTTTTGCAGTATCACAACCAATAGCTTTCAGCTCATCAATAACCCATCCTTCTATCTCATCTGCAAATTCCTCCAGGTTAACGTCTTCTTCATCCTCTGTCCCGGCCTCACGATAAACATCAATCTCATAACCGGTGAGTTGACTTGCAAGCCTGATATTTAAACCACCTTTCCCGATTGCTAGAGACACTTCATTGGGTTTCAGATACACCTCAGCTTTTTTCTCTTCTTCTTTAATCTTAATGGAGCTGATTTTTGCCGGGCTTAGTGCTCTCTGGATAAATAATTGATTGTTATTTGTGAAATTGATAACGTCAATATTTTCATTCTTCAGTTCCCTGACTATACCATGAATTCTTGATCCTTTCATTCCCACACAGGCACCAACAGGATCAATACGCTCATCATATGATTCCACGGCAACTTTTGCTCGTTCCCCGGGGATCCTGACTATTTTTTTGATTGTGATTAAACCATCGAAAATTTCAGGAACTTCAAGTTCGAAAAGCCTTTCAAGAAAAACAGGTGATGTTCTTGAAAGGACTATAAGAGGATTATTATTCCTCATTTCCACCTTAATAACAACCGCTCTTATTGTGTCCCCTTTCCTGAAATAATCCGATGGTATCTGCTCCGATTTCGGAAGGATCAGTTCATTACCTTCGTCATCCAGTACAAGAATTTCACGTTTCCAGACCTGGTATACTTCTCCTGTGATAATTTCCCCTATTCTGTCTTTATATTTTCCATAGACATTGTTTTTTTCAAGATCAAGAATCCTGGAAGTCAGGTTCTGTCGAAGACTCAGTATCGCCCGCCTCCCAAAATCATCAAGTTTAACCTCATCGGTTACTTCTTCCCCAACCTCATATTCAGCATCAATTTTTTTTGCCTCTGAAAGTGATATCTGGATATTGGGATCCTCTATTTCATTATCATTCACAACTTCCCGGTTTCTCCAAATCTCAAAATCTCCCTTGTCAATATTGATGATGATATCAAAGTTTTCATCAGTACCGAACTTTTTCAATAACATACCTCTGAATACATCTTCCAGAACGCTCATCATGGTAGCTCTGTCAATGTTTTTCAGCTCCTTGAATTCTGAAAATGTATCAATCATACTTGAATGGTCCATCTCATTACCGCTTTAAAAATTAATTTTGACCTTTGTCGATTTGATATCAGAGAAATGGAAATACGCTGAAAAATTTACATTATCCCCTTTCTTTCTCTTTGTTGCCTTTTCCTCTATTTCCAGGGTTATTCCATCATCATCTACCTGAATCAACCTGCCATTGATTTTTATTCCGTCTTTTTTTACTATCTCAACTTCATTACCGATATTCCTCAAATATTGTTGCAGAACCCTCAGGGGTGAATCAAGCCCGGGAGAAGATACTTCAAGTTCAAAGTCCTCTTCATCCCTGTTCAGTCTGGCATCCAGCAGCCGGCTGATCCTTGCACAATCTTCAATATTTATTCCTTCCTGCTTATCGATTAAAATCCTGATATGGTTGTCTTTAGTAACAGTAAGATCTACCAGGAATAATCCCGAATCTTCCAGGATAGCTCCAACTGAACGATGGATATCCTCTTCTTTCAGCATCTGTATTTATTTAATAAAATAGGGGACTCGCGTCCCCTTGCGCATAATACCCCTACATTCGAGGTGCAAAAGTATAAATTATCGATGAATAAACAAAATACAGGGATGTTAACACAGATAATTAATGCTCTGTCGTCTTGTGAAATATTAATTTAAAAAGCATATTTTTGCTTTTTAATATCCGCAAACTGTTGTGCACTCTTCTACCCGGAATAAAAGAAAGATAGTAAATGATCCCGTTCATGGCTTTATTAATATTCCTTACGATATTATCTTCGACCTGATCGAACATCCTTTTTTTCAGAGACTTCGGAGAATCAAACAACTCGGATTGACCAGTTTTGTTTACCCTGGGGCTACACATACACGTTTTCAACATGCCCTGGGAGCTGCCTACCTGATGAATACAGTAATCAGTGTTCTTCGCCATAAAGGACAGGATATCTCCGATCATGAAGCTGAAGCTGCCAGCATAGCAATCCTTCTGCATGATATAGGACATGGACCCTTTTCCCATGCCCTTGAAAATACCATAATTAAATATATCGATCATGAAGAGCTTTCCATACTTTTTATGAATGAATTAAACCGTTTATTCAATCAAAGGCTGGACCTTGCAATCCAAATCTTTACCGGCCAATATCATAAAAAATTCCTGCATCAGCTTGTTGCAAGTCAACTCGATATGGACCGGCTGGATTACCTCAAAAGAGATAGCTTTTTTACAGGTGTTACAGAAGGTGTAATTGGCTCCGACCGGATCGTTAGAATGATGAATGTTGCTAATGATCAACTTGTTGTCGATATCAAAGGCATCTATTCAATAGAAAAATTCCTGATTGCCCGCCGGTTGATGTACTGGCAGGTTTATTTTCATAAAGCAGTCCTCTCCGCCGAATTATTGCTTGTTAATATCCTGAAACGTGCCAAGGAACTTGCAGGAAATAAGGTTAATTTATTTTCTACCCCGGCACTGGAATATTTTTTATATCATGATATCACCCGCCATGATTTTCTCTCAGAAATGAATGATGCGGCGAAAGAAAATCAGGTTCTCTCACCAGAGAAGTCATTATTATACCGATTTGCCAGCCTTGATGACAATGATATCATTTCGTCTGCCAAGACCTGGGCCGTTCATCAGGATCCTGTTCTTTCAAGACTATGCCGGAATCTTATAAACAGAAATTTATACAGGATTGAACTTCAGAAAGAAGAATTTGAAAAACAACGAATTAACCGGGTACGTGAAACAGTTATGCAATCATATGGCATTGATGAAAAGGAATCAGATTATTTTGTCTTTACCAATACTATATCAAATTATGCATATAGTGCGGATGATGAGAGAATACAGATTCTTCTGCAGAACGGTGATTTAAAAGATGTAACTGAAGCATCAGATATGCTTGATATGTCAATCCTTTCAAAAACAGTAACAAAACATTACCTGTGTTATCCGAAGGATATAGAAATAATTAAATAAAACAAGTTGCGCAGTTTGAGCGAAGATATTGATAATGAATTATTTATGTGCCCTTCCAGGGCTCCCGGAGCGGGTATATAATAAAAACTTCTAAGCAATTTATCCTCAATGACAGACAGCACAATGGTTTAAATAAAGATGTAATGTAAACTTTTAATATAGAGATAATGGAATTTACAGCAAAACAGATCGCCACATTATTAAATGGTGAAATAGAAGGAAATCCTGAAATAAAGGTTAATAATATTTCAAGAATAGAGGAGGGTAAAAAAGGCACCCTTTCATTCCTGGCCAATCCCAAATATGAAAAATATATTTATGAGACAGCCTCTTCCATTGTCCTTGTAAATAAAACCTTTAAACCGGAAAAGCCCGTGCAGGCAACACTTATAAGAGTTGAAGACGCTTATAAAGCCATTGCACGCCTTCTTGAATTATATGAACAATCCCGGTCAATGAAAGGGAGTGTCAGTTCCCTGTCAAGCATTCATGAAAATTCCTCCATTGGAGAAAATGTTTATATTGGTGATTTCACGTGTATATCCCGGAATGCGGTCATCGGGAATAATGTCAGGTTATATCCCCAGGTATACATCGGTGAAAATGTTAAAATAGGCAACAATACTGTTCTTTATCCAGGGGTTAAGATATATCATGATTAGATCGGGAATGTTTTGATCGAAGATGATGTTGAAATTGGTGCAAATGTGACCATTGACAGGGCTACAATGGGATCGACTATTATCCGTAAGGGTGTGAAACTGGATAACCTGATTCAAATTGCCCATAACGTAGAAATAGGAGAACATACAGTAATTGTGGCACAGGTAGGTATTTCAGGTTCCACCAAAGTTGGAAGGATGTGCCAGATTGGAGGTCAGGCAGGTTTAACAGGTCATCTTAAAATTGCTGACGAAGTTAAAATAGGTGCACAGGCCGGTGTTTCCCATGATCTTAAAAATCCCGGTGAAATTGTTCTGGGTTCGCCGGCAATCCCATTCAGTATTTTTAAAAGATCCAGCGTTATATTTAAACAACTACCGGAACTTAGAGAACAGATGTTTCAGTTGAAAAAGGAACTGGAAGAGTTAAAAAATTCCATGTTGTGAAAAGATCATGCGTGTACAAAAAAAAAGGTTCGTCATAACAGATTTATTGAATTTTTGTATATTGCGTGATTTAATCCTAGTAGCAACCGGAAATGGCAGAAAATCAGAAAACTATCAAAAAACCCATTAGTTTTTCGGGAAGAGGTCTGCATACAAACGTTGAAGTTGAAATATCCTTCCATCCGGCGCCAGTCAATTCTGGTATTCAATTTATCAGAACAGACCTGAATGACAAACCGGTTATTAAAGCCCTGGCAGAAAATGTTGTTGAAACATCAAGGGGTACTACCCTTGAAGAGAGAGGTGTCCGTGCAGCAACTGTTGAACATGTTATGGGCTCTCTCTATGGATTAGGAATTGATAATGTTCGTATTGATTTAAATGGACCTGAAGCTCCAATCCTGGATGGCAGTGCAAAAAATTATACTGAAGGACTGATTAAATCAGGATTTGCGGAACTTGAAGAGGAAAAATCCATCTTTAAGATTACTGAAAAAATTGAGTATAAAGATGAGGAGAACGGAGTTGAAATTGTCGCATTCCCTGATGATAACCTCAAAATTGATATCCAGATTGATTATCAATCCAAGGTTCTTGGATACCAGTTTGCCACTTTAAACGGACTGGCTGATTTTGCATCCGAGGTTGCTCCTGCCAGGACATTCGTGTTCCTCCATGAACTTGAATACCTGTTAAAAAACAACCTTATAAAAGGTGGTGACCTCGACAATGCTATCATTATTATTGACCGTAAAGTATCGCAGGATGAACTTGACCATCTGGCAGACTTGTTTAAAAAGCCGAAAATTAAGGTGCAACCTGAAGGAATCCTGAATAATGTAAAACTTAATTTCAGTAATGAAGCTGCCCGGCATAAACTCCTTGATCTTATGGGAGATCTAGGATTGATCGGGCAACCCATACAGGGCAGGATCATTGCTATCAGGCCAGGGCATTATGCCAATAATCAGTTTGCCAGGATCATACGCAATATTATTAAAAAGGACAGGTTAAAAACCAAAGCTCCCTCTTATGATTTAAATAATCCCATCCTGGATGTTAATGGTATCATGAAACTCCTTCCTCACAGATTTCCTTTTCTTTTTGTTGATAAAATTCTTTACCAGGATAACAAAACTGTTGTAGGTGTAAAAAATGTTACCTTCACCGAGTCACAGTTTCTCGGGCATTTCCCCGGTGAACCAATTATGCCAGCTGTTCTTCAGCTTGAAGCCATGGCCCAGGTAGGAGGTGTCCTTGCCCTGAATACCGTTCCTGATCCTGAAAATTACAGCACTTACTTTTTAAAAATTGAAAGTGCAAAATTTAAGAAAAAGGTTGTACCCGGTGATACACTTGTAATAAAAATGGAATTACTTGAACCAATCCGAAGGGGCATTGTACATATGTATGGCCAGTCTTTTGTCGGGGATGATCTGGTTTCCGAAGCCGAAATGATGGCCCAGATAGTAAAAGAGTAATCACATGAATCAGCCATTATCCTACATCCATCCTGAAGCAAAAATATCACCCGGTGTTAAAATTGAGCCTTTTGCGGTTTTATATAAAGACGTGGAAATCGGAGAAGGAACATGGATTGGACCGCATGCAGTGATCATGGATGGGGCCAGGATTGGAAAAAACTGCAGGATATTCCCGGGCGCAGTTATCGCTGCAATACCTCAGGATATGAAATATTCCGGTGAAGATTCCACAGTTGTCATCGGTAATCATACAACTATACGGGAATGCTGTACTGTAAACCGCGGAACCAAGGTAAGAGGTGTTACAACCATCGGTAACAACGCCCTCCTGATGGCTTATGTACATATAGCACATGATTGTATTATTGGCGACTATGCCGTACTTGTCAATAATGTTACGCTTGGTGGTGAAGTAATCGTGGAGGATTGGGCTATCGTCAGTGCACATACCATTATACATCAATATTGCAGAATAGGAAAACATGTTATGATACAGGGAGGATCAAAAATCGGGCGGGATGTGCCACCATTTATTACGGCAGGTCGTGAACCCCTCGCCTATGCAGGTTTGAATTCAATCGGACTGAAACGAAGAAACTTTCCTGATGAAAAGATCACCATGATCCAGGATATTTACAGAATTATCTTCCAGAAGGGTTATAATACATCTCATGCGATCGAAATCATTGAAAAAGAATTTCCCAATTGTGATGAAAAAGAAGAAATATTATCTTTTATCAAAACATCAAGAAGAGGTTTAATAAAAGGATATAAACAGGATCAGGAGTGATTTTTACTTGCCATTGTATCCCACCCTTCTGCATCCAACAGAATTTCACTGCCACCATCAGTAACTATTTTAATCCCTTTTTCCTGTCCGGTAATATGGCCGATAACTGACACATCCTGCAGACCGGTAGCCTTCTCTGCTTCACCTAAAGGAATTGTAAATAATAACTCATAATCTTCCCCTCCATTCAGGGCACAGATTAATGGCTCCAGATTTAGTTCGCCGGCTACCCTTGCAGTTTCCTTGTTTATCGGTATTTTCTCCTGGTAGATCCGGCAACCTACTTTCGATTGTGTGCAAATATGTAAAAGGTCAGATGACAAACCATCTGAAATATCAATCATCGAAGTGGGAAGGATGGATGATTTCTCAAGTTTTTCAATGATATCAATTCTTGCCTCCGGCTTCAACTGGCGTGCCAGAATATAATCATATCCGGCAAGATCAGGCTGGATCAGGGGATCTGACTCGAATATTTTCCTTTCCCTTTCAAGTATCTGAAGCCCTGTATATGCTGCACCAAGATCGCCAGAAACACAAATCAGATCATTGATACAGGCACCATTTCTGTAAACAAGCCTTTCCGCCGGAGCAAAGCCTACCGCTGTAATACTGACCATCATTCCCGTTATGGAGGAACTGGTATCTCCACCAACAAGATCAACACAATACCTTTCACATGCCAGTTTAACCCCGGCATAAAATTCTTCCAGCGCCTCAAGGGAAAACTTTTTTGATACCGCCAGTGATACGGTGATCTGAGACGGCCTGGCATTCATGGCATAAATATCCGATAAATTAACCACAACTGATTTATATCCAATGTGCTTTAATGGCGTGTACACAAGATTGAAATGGATCCCCTCTACCAGCAGGTCAGTTGTCAGAACAATGTCACCATTACTGGTACTGATAACCGCAGCATCATCACCAATTCCTTTTAAACTGGATTTATTTTGATTGACAAAATCTTTTGTCAGGTGATCGATAAGTTTGAATTCACCCAGTTCGGAAAGTTGTGTAAGCTTTCGTTTGCCATCCATATTGCTAAGTTATCCCGTTTAGATAAAAACAATGTAAAATTCATTATATTTTAAATAGTTTTAGTATCTTTGCATTTATTTAGAATTATTCTAAATAAGCTTTCTGTTACTCTTATCATAAATCTGTTCTGAAAGTTAAGCCTTTTCTGGCTATAAAATTAAGTTGCTGTTTTTCTGTAATTTAGATTTCAGAGCCGGTATCAGACCAGTATATTGAGATCATGGGATTTTAACATTGATTTAATTTCAAAGTCTCCATTCAGAACAAACTTTCATACAGAGTATCAGGAGAAAGTAATTAATTCGCTGCAGGTATTAAGATGAAAAACGATCAGGAAGAAATATTAAATAATTTCACCCAGTCTGATTATAAATTTGGCTTTTATACTGATATTGAAACAGATACGATCCCCAAGGGACTGAATGAAGAGACAATCCGCCTGATATCTGCAAGAAAGAATGAACCAGGGTGGATGCTTGATTGGAGACTTAAAGCCTATGCTCACTGGACCCGGATGAAGATGCCCAGGTGGGCTCATCTTAACATTCCTGATATTGATTACCAGGATATTATATATTATGCTGCACCAAAACAGAAAAAAGCTCCCGGCAATCTTGATGATATTGATCCTGAGTTGCGTGCAACTTTTGACAAGCTTGGAATTCCCCTTGATGAGCAAAAACGATTGTCGGGTGTTGCTGTGGATGCTGTAATGGACAGTATTTCTGTTAAAACCACATTCTCAGAAACACTTGCTGAGCTCGGAATTATTTTCTGTTCAATGAGTGAGGCAATTCAAAATCATCCTGATCTTATCAAGAAATACATTGGGAGCGTGGTACCCTATGCGGATAATTTCTTTGCAGCATTGAATTCGGCTGTTTTTAGTGATGGCTCTTTCTGTTTTATACCAAAAGGTGTAAGATGCCCCATGGAGCTGTCGACATACTTCAGAATTAATGCAGCTAATACCGGTCAGTTCGAAAGAACCCTTATAGTAGCTGAGGAAGAAAGTTATGTGAGCTATCTCGAGGGTTGTACAGCTCCTATGAGGGATGAGAACCAGCTGCATGCTGCAGTGGTTGAAATCGTGGCACTTGAGAAAGCAGAAGTTAAATATTCAACCGTACAAAACTGGTATCCCGGGAATAAGGAGGGCAAAGGAGGGGTCTACAATTTTGTTACCAAGAGAGGAATTTGTAAGGGAGATTATGCAAGAATCTCCTGGACACAGGTTGAAACCGGCTCTGCCATTACCTGGAAATATCCCAGCTGTATCCTGCGTGGTCATCACTCTACAGGTGAATTCTATTCTGTAGCTGTCACCAACAATCATCAGCAGGCCGATACCGGTACAAAGATGATACATATTGGTAAAAATACCACCAGTACCATTGTATCAAAAGGTATTTCAGCCGGGATGAGCCAGAACAGTTACCGTGGATTGGTGAAGATCATGAAAAATGCTGAAAATGCACGGAATTTTTCTCAATGCGATAGTCTCCTCCTGGGTGATAAATGCGGTGCGCATACTTTTCCGTATATTGAAACAGATAACAGTACGGCAATTGTAGAACACGAGGCAACAACATCCAAAATCAGTGAAGACCAGATCTTCTATTGCAACCAGAGAGGTATTGATACCGAAAATGCCGTCGGACTGATTGTAAATGGGTATACCCGGGAAGTACTTAACAAGCTACCCATGGAATTTGCGGTTGAAGCACAAAAACTGTTGCAGATAAGCCTGGAAGGTAGTGTCGGGTAATGGTTTCTGGTCCCGAAATGGTCGGAATCTTTGATTCCGTTACCATTT
>Ga0111176_1117_pt1 | contig 13556 bp, 9 predicted proteins | sample DeeMarSWOR324_28_FD_80229 | JGI IMG/M metagenome (GOLD analysis project Ga0111176, IMG submission 80229) | Bacteroides sp. SM23_62_1 | reverse complement strand
AATATCTTTTCTTCACAGAAAGGCCAGACGGTTATCAATTTTAACAGTCCTGCTTTCAGTCCTGCACTTCTGGCCATTTTCACAGCACTTAATGCTGATCTGGCTGGTATTCCATAAGCGACAACAACAATTTCTGCATCTTCAATAAATCTTTCCTCATAATCTATGATATCCACCTTGTTTTTTAAAATTTTGTCACATAGTCTACTGATAAGTTTTTCGTGTGCCTCAGCATTCATTGCCGGATATCCCCGTTCATCATGAGTCAGTCCGGTGGTAATTATTTTATAACCATCTCCTGCGTTAGCAATAACAGGCACAAGATCATCAGCTGTCTTATACATCATGTATCTGGCTGGAGGAACTGCTGGTTTTTTCCTGTTGATCAGGTGAATATCTTTTTCTTCCGGGATTACTACCCTCTCAGTCATATGTCCTACAATTTCATCTGACATGATCAGGACGGGAAGCCGATATTTCTCGGAGAGGTTAAATGCCCGGATGGTGAGATCGAATAATTCCTGTGGAGAACTGGGGGAGAGAGCAATTACTTCATAATCGCCATGCGATCCCCAACGGGCTTGCATCATGTCCTGCTGTCCAACAATGGTGGGTAACCCGGTGCTTGGTCCGCCACGCTGAATGTTAACAAGAACACATGGGATTTCCATCATTATGCCAAGCCCGAAATTCTCCATCATAAGGCTAAAACCGGGACCGGAGGTTGCTGTCATGGACTTAACTCCCGCAGATGAAGCACCAAGGATTGCATTCATAGAGGCAATCTCATCTTCCATCTGAATAAAAGTCCCGCCCACCTCGGGCATTCTTTCCGATATATGTTCTGCAATTTCCGTTGCAGGTGTTATCGGGTAACCAGCAAAAAAACGGCATCCCGCAGCAAGAGCACCCTCCGCACAGGCAAAATCACCACTTATGAAATGTTCACCCGTCAGTACTGCAGGCCGGAGGGTCGTCGAATACTGATCCTTCTTATTTTTTTGAAGACTCATTTTCGGTTATATAAATTGCAAATTCGGGACAAATAAGCTCACAAAGCCTGCATGCAATACAAGTATCTGTTTCTGCAACTTTTGGAGGATGGTAACCTTTGGAATTAAAATCATCGGAAAGAACAAGGACATCATTGGGACAGAACTCTATACAGAACTCACACCCTTTGCATCGTTCTTTGATCAGGTGGATTGTACCGTGAGGGATTTCATATTTGTCTAGATCAAGTGGCTTACGCCAGTAATCCTCACTCATTTTATCCGGGGCATGTGATTTTGAGATTTCTGGAACCATTATGGTAAAATTGAAATTGAAAACAATGCTATCAAAATACCTGAGATGTTAAAACTTTGAGATTGAAAGACAGCAGTAATAGAACTGCAAGACTGAAACGCTGAAAGGATGAAAATACTGAAAATGAAAATTTTGAAAGAAGTGAGAAATTGAAATGAGAGATAAATAGTGAAAACAGGAATGAAATTAATCCTCAACAAATATAAGGCATTAATAACTAAAAGCCAATAAATTAAAAATCTTTTTTCCATTGAAGAAGAATTCACATCACAGGTAAGAACGTAATCAAAAACATTGCACAAGTGCTGATCTCCACCAGGAATAATATTTATCTTCAAGCTCTTCCACAGAAGGAAATGGATAAAACAGGAAATCCTTCTGATCACCAAAATAAAAGCCGTCTTTAATACAGCGATATGATAGTTGTCCGGTAAAACAGCGCAGAACTGTCTTTGTTTGTCTTTCAGGCGATTGCTGAAGTTTTACCAGGCAATCGCGAAGATGATCCGGGTTGGGATAGGGCAGGTTATGCAGTGGCGCATTCGGGTCTTTTGCCATCTGACCAAGCTGCATCTCTGCAAAAAAAATCTTTGGTGTATATACGGGCTTGGATGAATCGGTGAGGAATTTTACAAATTCAGGAGGAGATAACTTACTTGCTACACGGGTTGTGATAGGATTAAATTGCTGGTATAAGTGGGTTTCCTCGCCTGGAGATTTGTATTCTGAAGGTTGAAGTTCAAGAACTTTTCCATCGTCTGTAACCAGGTAAAGGTTGTTCAATGCTGCTACAGGTATATTTTCGAAAACCCGGTAAATAGAAAGATATACAGATCTTTTTGGTTCTCCATCTTCGTATGGAATTAATCTCTTTTCAACATGCTTCCATGGGAAATCCTTCATTTTTTCAGCATCAACCTCAAAAAAAATAGCCTGTCCGCGTATGTTCTTTTTCGTTCCAACAGCCAGGTAATTACCGAATTCTACTGGTGGCAGATGGGATGCCACAAGAGATTCCGGTGTTGCAGTGAGATAGAAATATCTTTTCATAGGTCCCAGGTTTTTTTGGACAACATAAAATTAACCAAGGATAAATTAAAAGTCAATAGATAATCGATAAATTATGAATTTTTAAGAAAAAAATAGTATCCCTGGCATAGTGAGATTATTAAAATTTTCTATAGGATTAAAAATTGTTTTTCAAGATCCCGGTAGTGACAGGAATGTATTATCACTATAATTTTTATAAAAATCTTATTCACACTCTATTCTATGATCTCACTCCTCTGACACTCCTCTTTCTAAAGAGGAGGGAATCAAAGGGAACGATAAGTCCGTAATATTTTGCTCAATAATTTACAATGTTATTTATCCAATCGGTGGTTTTACGATTAAAGAAATTCCTATATCTTTACGCTTCGTTTTTGAAAAAATAATTGAAAGGATTGGATTAAACGTTGCATAAAAATTATTTTATGCGATTTAAGGATATGATGGAAGGATGGGATAATGGAATGATGGTAAGCCGGAATATATCCCGTATTATGTATTCTGAGGTATCACGGTTATATGAAGTCATCATAAGCCGGCATTTTAATGTTCCAACATTTCAGTATTCTGATGCGATATTGACATACACAAAATAAGGAAGTTAACGCTGATTATATCTCAAATTCACGATGAATTCACAATAAAAGAATCTAAATCATGGAGAGTAATCTATTCTGGTTTGTCCCTGCAGCCTCAGCCCTGGCTTTAATATTTGCCTGGTATTTTTTCCGCAGCATGAAGAAGGAGAGCGAAGGAACTGAAACGATGCAGCGAATTGCTTCTCATGTAAGAAAAGGAGCAATGGCTTATATTAAGCAACAATATAGGGTTGTTGGTATCTTTTTTATTGGGCTGACGATTGTTTTTTCAATCCTGGCCTATGTTTTTCACTTGCAGAATCCATGGGTGCCATTCGCTTTTCTTACCGGAGGTTTTTTCTCCGGGCTTGCCGGTTTTTTCGGCATGCGTACAGCGACATACGCATCAGCCAGAACAGCCAATGCAGCTCAGAAATCACTCAATTCAGGACTGAGAATTGCTTTTCGCAGTGGCGCGGTCATGGGACTTGTTGTGGTTGGATTGGGTTTGCTGGATATTTCTATCTGGTTCATCTTGCTGAATTATTTCATTGATCTTGGTCCGGGGGAGAAGTTAAGTGTTATCACAACAACCATGCTAACATTTGGTATGGGCGCCTCCACACAGGCTTTATTTGCGAGGGTTGGTGGCGGGATATTTACGAAAGCTGCTGATGTTGGAGCGGATCTTGTTGGTAAAGTAGAAGCAGGGATTCCCGAAGATGATCCGAGAAATCCGGCTACAATTGCGGATAATGTGGGTGATAATGTCGGGGATGTAGCAGGAATGGGAGCTGACCTCTATGAATCATATTGTGGATCCATCCTTGCCACCGCTGCTCTGGGTGCGGCAGCCTTTCATCTGGATCCAACACTCCAGTTTAAATCAGTTCTTGCACCAATGCTGATTGCCGGAGTGGGTATCGTACTCTCAATCCTTGGGATATATATTGTCAGAACGAAAGAGGATGCCACACAAAAAAATCTGTTAAATGCACTGGGAAGAGGAATCAATATAAGTTCTTTGTTTATTGTGGTATTTTCATGGCTCATATTGTATGTACTCAAAATAGAAAACCTCTGGGGTATATGGGGTGCAATTGTAACGGGGCTGATAGTGGGGATTGTGATAGGTAAAGCCACAGAATATTTTACTTCTGAAGAATACCGGCCTACAAGAAGGATTGCTTCCAGTTCTGATACCGGTCCTGCTACTGTTATTATATCAGGTATCGGCGTTGGGATGTTCTCCACGGTTGTTCCTGTTCTTGCTGTTGTTATTGGGATCATCCTGGCATTTTTGTTTGCCTCCGGATTTGATCTGGCGAATATGGGTATGGGATTATATGGTATCGGTATTGCTGCTGTAGGTATGCTGTCGACGCTTGGTATTACATTGGCTACTGATGCCTATGGCCCCATCGCGGATAATGCCGGTGGAAATGCTGAGATGAGTGGCCTAGGACCGGAAGTCAGAAAGCGAACAGATGCTCTTGACTCTCTTGGTAATACAACTGCTGCCACAGGAAAAGGATTTGCTATTGGATCAGCCGCTCTCACTGCACTGGCTCTGCTGGCCTCCTATATCGAAGAGATAAAAATAGGAATCAAAAGATTACTGGTAGAAACTGGCTGGACAGAGTACATTTTCCCGAACAGAACCATTATATCCGATCCTTCAGAACTGGATCATTTAGGTTTTGCAGATTTTATGGATCTTTTTGAAGTTCACCTAATGAATCCTCTGACACTGGTTGGTATTTTCATAGGAGCTATGATGGCTTTCATGTTTTCCGGCCTGACGATGAATGCTGTCGGCAGGGCGGCAGGAAAAATGGTTGAAGAAGTACGCCGCCAGTTCAGGGAAATCAAAGGAATCCTGGAAGGCAAAGCGGAACCGGATTATGCACGATGTGTCGCCATATCAACACGTGGAGCCCAGATTGAGATGATTGCCCCTTCCATGCTGGCAATCATTGTCCCGATTATTGTCGGATTTATTTTCGGGATAGCTGGATCAGTAGGATTGCTTGTCGGAGGATTAAGCACAGGATTTGTGATGGCTGTGTTTATGGCCAATGCAGGAGGAGCCTGGGATAATGCAAAGAAATATATCGAGTCCGGTCACCTGGGAGGGAAAGGCTCCGCCAATCATAAAGCTGCTGTGATTGGAGACACCGTTGGCGATCCCTTCAAGGATACGTCAGGGCCAAGCCTGAATATCCTGATTAAATTAATGTCGATGGTTTCAATCGTGATGGCCGGCGTTAATGTGGCAATTAATCTTATGTAGTAATATTAAAATGGAATAAAATATTCGGGATCTACATATACTTAACAGACAGGTCATCCCGACCCGATTCAGGCGAAAAAGGATCTCGTCGAATCTGCCAGATTTATCCCTAGTTAATTAATTTAAGACATTTCAACCACCCTGAAACTTTTTCAGAATAACCTTTTCCCCATCAAACAGAGCGTATGTAAAATTGATGATCCAATCACCCACAAGGATCAGTTTACTTTTTTCATTCAGTGAATATTCCATAGGGATGTGACGGTGGCCAAAAATAAAAAAATCGAAATGTTCCGTTTTCAGCTTTTCCCTGGCAAACTGAAACAGATCTTCTTTATCGGGCCCAAGGAATTCAAGGGTTATACCTTTGGCATATCGTGTTCTTCGGGATATACGCTGGGCAAGAGCAGTTGCGAAATTAGGATGAAGACAGGTGTAAAACCACTGTAGTATCTTATTCCTGGTAATTTTCATCAGAAACCGATGACTTCTCTCATTCGGGCCAAGGCCATCACCATGTGCTATAAAGAATTTCTTTTCATTGTAATATTTTGTGACGGGAACCGGGCATAATATAATACCCGCTTCTGAAGGCAGATAATTGAATATCCAGACATCATGATTTCCTATAAAATAATAAACCGGAATTCCCGAATCTGTTATCTCAGCAATTTTTGCAATAAAACGTGTAAAACCCCTGGGCACAACCTTCCTGTATTCAAACCAGTAATCAAACATATCACCAAGGAGGTAAATTTCTGTTGCATCCTTCCTGATTTCATCCAGCCAGCGTACAAGTAATTTTTCACGATCCAGGCTCTGAACCTGTGAGTCCATTCCAAGATGTGCATCCGAGGCAAAATATATTCGCATATTCTCTTTCATCTCACTCATTCATCATTTGTTCGATCCGTCTGTTAAGATCTGTTATAGATAAATTCTTGCCTCTGATATCCCATTGTTTGTTAATCAGATAGGTCGTTGGCAGGGATGTCACATTATAGACAACTGCGACCATTGATTCCGGATAACTGAGTTCACTAACATTTATCCAGGGAAGTTCATCATATTGTATTGCCTGTATCCAGGATTCTCTTGAATTATCCAGTGAAACCTGGTAAATTTCAAATCCGGCTGGGTGATATTTATGATAGATCTCAAGTAGCCGGGGATTCAAATTCATACTTTGCTGATTCCATGATGCCCAGAAACTGAGCAGGACCACCTTTCCTTTCAGGGAAGACAGGCGAATGGTATCACCATCAGGATTGGGAAGGGCTATTTCGGGGAGTGATGGTTCTATCTCATTAATTATCTTTTGAATATCCATAGCACGAATCTGCTTTTCCAGATTGGAAGCATTTAAAATAAGTGACCTGACATGTACCGACTCAGGATAAATTGTGTCAAGAGCTGCACCGGTGATTTTAAATAACTGTACATCCCTGTTTTTATGGAGAACGTATATCTCACTATCAAGTTTTTGATAAATGGCATAAATGGATGCCATTGATGTTAAATGTTCAAGAATAAATCTGATACTGAATGTCCTTTGATCTTCGATGATATTGTTGTATTCATTGATTAACTCGGTTTGCCTGATTTCATCAGAAATTGTATTATGTATCAGGTATTGAATCGAATCAAGTTTCTTCTTTGTTATATAAAGCCTTTCATTCAGATCTTTAATATATTGTGAACCTTCTGATCCCTCAATTTGATAACGAAATGGAAAATCTTGTTTCGTTGACCTGATTAATAAATCCTCTCCCGGGGCGATGAGAAGTGGAAGAATCCGGTTATCACCCAGATTGAGATTATAAAACCTTGGATATTCTGTATGTCCTTTAAAAGAAAATTTTCCCTCCTTATTTATTTTAACACTGTCCAGTGGCAGTATCCTGTCAACACCCTGTTCATCAAGGTATATCTTACCCGGTTCAATATCTTCAATGACTCCACTGATTTTAAAAGTGTTTGTTTTTGTACATGAAATAAGCAGAAGTATAAGAATATAACCAAGGGCTCTTTTCATATCATCAATTAATATGTTGTGAAATCCACTCAAGGATCATAAGATTAGAACGTTTTAGCGTGTGACATAATTTCCCAGGTTTATCCCTTTTAATTCCCCAATTCTTGCTGGAGAGGGGGAACAGGGGGGTGAATCCAGGTAGTGTGTATGAAGAAAAATGTTCTTCAAGAATTGTTTCATCTAACTTGGAGTATTACCCTGCCTGCTGTGTTATGAGCCAGTAACTTCCGTGAAGCAAGACAGGAAAGTTTATATGAAAAATAATTCGCAACACAATCAATCGGTATAAATCTATCATCCATTAACGATATACAATGTCTCAGTTGCTAAATAATTTATCGAGAACACTGCTCAGTTTCTCACCCTGCAGATTTTGTTCAATTATCCTTCCTTCTTTATCGAGAAGGAAATTCATTGGAATACCCTGTATATGATAAATTGGAACCACAATGGAATTCCACATTCTCAGATCGCTGACATGTATCCAGTTAAGGCTGTCGTCTTTAATTGCCTTCAACCAGGCATCACGGCTTCTGTCGAGTGATACATGGTAAATCTCAAAACCTCTTGTGTGGTATTTGTTATAATTCATTACGAGGTTAGGATTTTCATGCCTGCAGGGGGGGCACCAGGATGCCCAAAAATCAAGAAGGACATAATTACCTCTTAGTGAGGATAGGGATATTGTATCACCATCAGGCCCGGGTAAGGAAATTTCAGGAGCAATAATACCTTTTCCCAGGTAGCGTGATGTCATTTCCCCGACACGCAACTGCTCCCTTAATTCAACAACCTGGCGATGGAGTTCACGAACTGCTTCAGATTCAGGATAACGGATATTCAGGGAGGAATCCACAATATTATAATATATGAAATCCTCAACAGGATCAAGCAGATACTGGCGTGGTCCGATTTGCTGGTATAGAGCCATCAGGCTTGCCAGAGAATTAATATTCTGATGGATAAAGTCGAATGTATATGCTCTTTGTGAATCAACAATTTCTTTATAAGCAGTATCCAGACTTGCTTTTATCTTCAATATATCCGGACTATGTATGCTATCATTAAAAATCTTGGTGAGCTGGCGGATTCTGAGGAGTGTTTTATTTTGGGCAGATGTGAGCTCACGTATTTTTTTTGAATCATCAGAACCCTCTACAGCATATGTCGTATAGAGATTATTGGCATCACCAGAGATAGAAATATTGTCTCCCGCCCGGATGAGCAAAATAATGAAATCATCTTCCGAGGCATACAGAGTGAAAAACCTGACAATATCGGTATAGCCTTTCAGTATAAAGTTGCCGGATTCATCGAGGGATGTGGAATCAACAGGGATAAGTTCACTGGTGGTCATTTCTTTCAGAAAGATCCGTGTGCCTTCATTGCCGGTAAGGTTGCCTGAAACTGTAAAATTTTTTTTCTCCCTGCTGCAGGTAGTCAATAAAAAAAAGATTAAAACAAAATAAAAAACTCTGGACGACATATATGATGTTTCTTTGATCTGCGAAGATAAATAAAATTTACTATCACCTTTTTAACATGACATATTGGTTGTTTTTTGGTATCAGGTATTGAAGCATAAAGATGCAGCACATCAATGAATTAAAAATTTATTCACACAACATATAAAATTTAACCTGCTATTAACTAAAATTAAATCTTATTCTTTTGTTTATTAATATGATTTAGTGATATTTGTACTCCTTTTGGATAATGCGCTGTAACACTAATAAGGTTACTGATAATCAATATTATAGAATACTCGTGCGGCTTGCATTATGTAATAATTCAGGAGCATAATTTCTGAGTTGTAAGGATATAACGAAAGAATTGTTAAATCATTTAATGATTTTATATTTTTTTCATATATGAGTTATATACAATTTGACAAGAATGAACTGATCAACCTTGAATATTCCCTCAGCAGGGAAATTATACGTTCGAATCGTGCAGGATCTTATGCCAGCACTACCATTGTTGGCTGTAATACAAGGAAATATCATGGTTTGCTCATCTGCCCGCTTGATCAGCTGGACCACGAAAAACATGTATTATTATCATCGTTTGATGAAACGATTGTTGAGATGGGGAAAGAATTCAATCTTGGGATTCATAAATATGAAGGTGATAATTATGTTCCCAAGGGGCATAAGTATATACGGGATTTTGAGGCCGAAACTGTTGCCAGAACTACATTCAGGGTGGGAAATGTAGTATTGATCAAAGAAAGTCTGCTTGTTGAGCGGGAGCAGCAGATATTGATCAGGTATACCCTTGAAGATAGTCAGATGCCGGTAACCATTCGATTCAGGCCATTCCTGGCATTTCGGAATTATCATACATTAAGTAAAGCTAATCTGCATGCTAACACGAAAGTCAGGCATGTCAGAAATGGAATAATGTCGAGGTTATATGAGGGATATCCGGGCTTATATATGCAATTCTCCAGGAAACCACAATTTGTTCATGTGCCGGACTGGTATTACAATATTGAATATATGAGGGAGTTAGAACGGGGTTATAATTATAAGGAGGATCTTTTAGTACCAGGATATTTTGAGGTTCACATGAAAAAAGGAGACATTATTGTTTTCTCTGCCGCCACAAAAGAAGCATCACCTGAATCATTGAAAAAGAAATATGAAAAAGAACTCTCAAAGAGAATACCAAGAACCAGCTATTATAATTGTCTTGCCAATTCAGCACAGCAATTTATAGTCAGGAAGAATAAAAATACTGAGATTATTGCCGGATTTCCCTGGTTCGGGACATGGGGGCGGGATACCTTTATTGCCCTTCCGGGTTTAACGATTGCTATTAAGGATCCTGTTTCCTTTATTGCTGTGGTGGATACGATGGTTAAAAGGTTGAACAACGGACTTTTCCCAAATATAGGTTCAGAAAAAGATCCTGCATACAATACAGTGGACGCATCATTATGGTTTATCTGGGCTCTGCAACAGCTGGCTGATTATGATCCTGAATTTGGAATATGGACCAGGTATGGTAAACATATTCAAAACATATTGAATAATTACCGTGGAGGGACTTTATATAATATAAAGATGCATGATAATGGCTTGATCTATGCCGGTATTGAAGGAAAAGCACTTACATGGATGGACGCCATTGTCGATGGTGTTGCGATAACCCCGCGGATAGGATATCCTGTGGAAATAAATGCACTCTGGTATAATGCAATCTTTTTCAGCCTTGAGATTGCCGAAAAAGCGGGTGATATATATTTTATAAATGAATGGAAGGATCTTCCCGAAAGGATCGGATCATCCTTTGTCAGGGAATTCTGGGATGAATCGGCAGGGTATCTTGTTGATTATGTGGACGGTGATTTTAAAGATATGTCAGTAAGGCCAAACCAGGTGATTGCTGCAGCCCTCAAGTATAGTCCACTGACAATTGAAATGAAAAAATCTATTCTTGATGTGGCAGAAAATGAATTACTTACCCCCAGGGGATTACGAACCCTGTCACCCAAGAACCCTCAATATAAAGGAGTATATGAAGGTAATCAGGAACAACGCGACCTTGCTTATCACCAGGGTACAGCCTGGCCGTGGTTGCTGGAGCATTTCTGCAAAGCTTACCTCGACATTCACAAACATTCAGGACTATCACTGGTTAAAAAAATTTATGAAGGATTTGAGGAAGACATGAGTGAACGTGGTATAGGGTCTGTTTCAGAGGTTTATGATGGTGATCCGCCGAACCAGGGGAAGGGTACCATATCACAGGCCTGGAGTGTGGCAGCTTTATTAAGAATAAGACGAATGATCAAGTCATTTAACTAACCGGCTTATGAGAGTATTAATGTTTGGATGGGAATTCCCTCCTCATATCTCCGGAGGGCTTGGCACTGCCTGTTATGGCCTGACCAAGGGCATGACCTTTATTCCAGGCCTGGATGTCATATTTGTAGTTCCTAAAGTTTTTGGTGACGAAGATCAGGACGTTGTCACACTACTTGGAGCTAACAATATGAAGGTTACCCGTACAGAAACAGATTTTGAAGGATTCCTTAAAAAGATTCATTACATTGAGATAGGCTCTCATATTATTCCTTATACTGATCCGGAAGAATATTATAAACTCGTTAATGCAGATAAAACAGGAGCAAAACAGTTTGTACACACACATTTTTCAGGGAACTTTGAATTCACAGGAGGATACGGACCAAACCTTTTTCAGGAAATTGGCAACTATGCATTTGTTGCCTCTCTTATTGCCGGCGAGTATCAATTTGACCTGATCCACGTGCATGACTGGCTTACATATCCTGCAGGTGTTGCGGCCAAACAGGTATCAGGCAAATCCCTTGTTGTGCATGTTCATGCCACTGATTTTGATAGAAGCGGGGGGAAAGTAAATCCAGGCATTTATGAAATTGAGAAAAAGGGTATGGAAGCGGCTGACAGGATTATTACAGTCAGTAACCTGACCAGGAAAACGGTTATCGAAAAATATGGTATTAATGCTGAAAAAGTATTTACGGTATATAATGCTGTTGAACCGCTGGCCGAAACAGAAAAAATCCAGGTACCAAGAGGTATAAGGGAAAAAATTGTTACTTTCCTTGGAAGGATTACCATGCAAAAAGGTCCGGAATATTTCATTGAAGTAGCCCACAGAATCCTGCAGAAAATGGATAATGTGAGGTTTGTGATGGCTGGAAGCGGGGACATGCTAACACGAATGATTCACAGGGCTGCTGCTTTAAGGATAATGGATAAATTTCATTTTACAGGATTTCTTAAAGGTGATGATGTTTACAGGATGTTTTCCCTTACAGATGTGTATGTGATGCCCTCAGTTTCTGAACCGTTTGGTATTTCTCCCCTTGAAGCCATGCAATCTAATGTCCCTGTTATCATTTCACGACAATCGGGAGTTTCAGAGATCCTTCATCATGCCATTAAAGTAGACTTCTGGGATATTCATGCTATGGCTGATGCTATTTATGGAATCCTGAACTATGAAGGTCTTGCATCCTTCTTCAAAAAACATGGAAAAGATGAGGTGGAAAACCTTAAATGGGAAAATTCAGCACGTAAAGTAAAAGAAATTTATGATCAGATAATAGTATAGTGTTTCTTATTGGGCTAAGTCAAAAATATTATTTCACGCAAAGATCGCAAAGAAAACATCAAGTCCGTAAAGAATATATGCCTGTTAATCAAAGCTTTGCGGTCCCTGCCTGCCGGCAGGCAGGTTTGCGGTCACTTTGCGAGCTCTGCGTGAAATCTTAAATTGAAGTTGTGTCACAGCCCCTACAGGAAAAATCTAATCAATCCATTATGAGAACCATTTGTTTATATTTCCAGGTACATCAGCCATTCAGGTTCAGAAGATACAGATTCTTTGACATCGGGAATGAACATTATTATTATGATGACTATACTAACGAAAGTATACTCAGGAAAGTAGCTGACAAATGTTACCTGCCTGCAAACAGGATATTACAGGAGCTGATACATAAGCACGAAGGGAAATTCAAAGTGGCATTTTCAATTTCAGGTATCGCACTGGATCAGTTTGAACTGTATGCCCCTGAAGTGATCAGGAGTTTTCAAAATCTGGCTGAAACAGGTTATGTGGAATTCCTGGCCGAAACCAATGCCCACTCTTTAGCAGCTCTTAAAGACAGGTCAGAATTTGAAAAACAAGTCAGGGAGCATGTCAGCAAAGTAAATTATTATTTCGGACAGACTCCTTCAGTATTCCGCAATACGGAGCTTATTTATTCGGATCAGATTGGCGTTATGATTGCTGATTTGGGTTTTGAGGCCGTGCTTACAGAGGGGGCCAAACATATATTGGGCTGGAAAAGTCCGAACTATCTTTATTGTAATGCTGTTAACCCGAAGTTAAAGATTTTACTGAAAAATTTTACACTTAGCGATGATATCGCATTCCGTTTCTCAAACAAAGGGTGGAAGGAATATCCATTAACAGCAGAGAAATATGTCAGCTGGCTCAATAAACTTGATAAAAAAGAGGAAACCGTCAATCTTTTCATGGATTATGAGACTTTTGGCGAACATCAATGGGCCGAAACGGGCATATTCGAATTCCTTAAAGCTTTACCTGATACGGTTTTCAGGATGTCGAGATTCACTTTTTCAACACCTTCGGAAATATCGAGAAACCTGCAACCTGTATCAGCCATCCAGGTGCCTTACCCGATATCCTGGGCAGATGAAGAACGTGATGTAACAGCCTGGCTGGGGAATGAGATGCAACAGGATGCTGTTAATAAGCTGTATGAGCTGTC
>Ga0111176_1116_pt1 | contig 13578 bp, 2 predicted proteins | sample DeeMarSWOR324_28_FD_80229 | JGI IMG/M metagenome (GOLD analysis project Ga0111176, IMG submission 80229) | Bacteroides sp. SM23_62_1 | reverse complement strand
ATCCTTTTCTCCTGATGCATTGGCCTTTCCTGAGGCTGAGTAAGGAAACTTGCCGGTCCTGATGTCAAAACCAGCTTCTTTAGCAGCTTTTTCGGTCAGCCCGACAGATGCAATTTCCGGAAGTGTATATGTACAGGCCGGGATATTATCATACCGTAGAGGTTGTGGATTATTCCCGGCGATCTTTTCAACACAGAGGATACCTTCAGCAGATGCTTTATGCGCCAGTGCCGGGCCGGGGACAATATCACCAATAGCATAAATACCGTCCACACTTGTTCCCATGAACGCATTAACCTTTATCTTTCCATTTTCTGTTGCGATTCCAAGTTCATCGATTCCTATTCCTTCCACATTGGGGGTGATGCCAACAGCCGATAAGACAATATCGGCTTCCATTTCTTCATGGCCTTTGCTCCTCTTTATTTTAACCATACATTTACCACCCTTTGCATCAACAGACTCAACTGTTGAAGAGGTCATAACATTGATTCCGGCTTTTTTAAAGGATCTTTCAAGCTGTTTGGATATCTCATCATCCTCGAGCGGGACAACTGATGGTAAAAACTCCACAAGTGTGACGCTGGTGCCCATTGTCTGGTAGAAATATGCAAACTCACTGCCTATTGCTCCTGAACCAACAACTACCATCGATCCAGGTAAATCTTTTAATGTCATCGCTTCCCGATAACCAATGATCTTTTTGCCATCCTGTTTAAGATTTGGCAGCTCTTTTGACCGGGCCCCTGTTGCCAGTATAATATTTTTTGTCTTATATTGCTTTTGTTTACCATCCTCTCCCGTAACTTCAACTGTCTTCCCATCAATCAGTTTACCGAAACCCTGAAGAATATCAATTTTATTCTTTTTAAAAAGAAACTGGACACCTTTGCTCATATTTTCAGCTACCTGGCGGCTGCGTTCGATAACCTTTGGAAAGTCAGGTGCTATCGCACCTTCAACCTTCAGACCATAATCGGATGCATGCCTGATATAGTCATATACCTGGGCACTTTTCAGCAACGATTTGGTGGGTATGCATCCCCAGTTCAGGCAGATTCCACCAAGATTTTCTTTTTCAACAACTCCGGTTTTCATTCCCAGCTGAGAGGCACGAATAGCGGCAACATACCCACCCGGACCGCTTCCAATAACAATCAGATCATAATCCATATAAGTAATTTTTAATTTGAATCTTAATATTTCTGCAGACAAAACTAAGTAAAATCCTGAAGAAAATAGCTTTTCGTTCCAGGCTTGTGGTTAGGAGAAGAAGGCTAAGGCTGAGGCTAAATAGGTAATTAATATATTGATGCATTTGGGTGTGGGTGTGAGATTACTGAGGCTGTTTCATAAATATAATAGAAGGCTTCACGCAGCGTTCACAAAGTTGTCGCAAAGACCGCAAAGTATTAATTAATAAGTATTTGAACTTTGCGTGCTTGATGTTTTTCTTTGTGTACCTTGCGTGAAAAACTAGTATTGAGACACCCTCAGTAAAAAAAGGGAGATGAAATCACCTCCCTTTCTTTTAAGGATATGGAATAGCTTAACGGGCCATGATCAGTTTCCTGACCATACTCTGACCATCTACTGTAAACCTGATATAGTATATACCTTCGGTTGAACCGATATCTGCTTCAGTCAGGTTGTAGGTGAATTCACCCGGTAACTGCCTTTCATTGACAATGTCTGCAACCCTTGCACCAAGCAGGTTAAATATCTCAATTTTGACATTTGCAACCTCATTCAGGTTATAGGATAACCTTGTTTCCTGACGGAATGGATTCGGGTAAACGTTAAAATTATATTTTGAACTTAACAGATCCTTTATTCCAGTGCCGGACTGAAGCCTGTTATCTTCCAGGTTCGACAGGGAGTGGCTATAAGGGCCTGTTCCTGCTTTTTTGCCAATAGATACCGATGGATAACACGCTGTTTTCTTGACACCTGCAATCCGATAATACATTGTATCATCCGGCGGGTTATAGTCGGGATAGAGAGTATTATCGCTGGCAATACTGTCGATGATGGACAGGTTATTTGGTGCATCACCCCTGTAAATCAAATACTTAATAAACCCAAAGCTTCCATCTTCGACCACATATTCAGTCCATGAGAGATTGATTGCATTTGGACCTAAATTCGAAGTAAGTAGCATGGTTTTATGGTAAAAACTAGGTGGTGATTCATTGCCACATGTATCAATAACTGAAATCCGGTACTTGTAGGATTTTATTTCCGGTTGTGAAGTCTTATCAACATAAACACTCAGGTTATCATATGGAATATTTGCCAGAAAATCATAAATACCGGCAGAAGTAGATTCACGGTATATATTGTATGAAGCAATGCCCGCATCCTCCGTTTTCTCCCATATTACCATGTTTTTCCCGGTTTCCAGGTCAATTGTTACCAGGCAGATTTCTTCACCTTCAAAAGGATAGGCAACTGTTATCTGGTTGCTTGTGGTTGAAGAAGAACAGTTATCTTCGGTAACCGACAGGCTGACTGTTTTATTTCCCGGTGTTGCCCAGGATACTTCATATGGCCCCTGGCCGGTTCCTGAAATGATGTCTCCACCACCAAAGCTCCAGGTATAGCTGGCACCTGCAGTTGCTGCACCCTGATAGGTAATGGTAACTGTATCATCTCCACAGACCCTGCCAACTAACTCAAAATCAGATGAAGGAATAACATTGACAGATACTACATCGCTGGTCATGCCCGAGTAACATCCATTTTCCTCAACGACAAGTGAGATAGTCCTGGCACCTTCAGGATTCCAGCTGATCTGGTATGGTCCGATTCCGGAACCTGAATGGATGGTTGATCCGTCATCGAAATCCCAGTCGAAAGTACCGGCAGCTGAAGCCGAACCGGTATAGGTAATGGTAGCCTGCCCGGTACCACAAACATAATCCGGTGCGGTAAAGGTTGAAGTAGGCACAGGATAAACATCAATATCTACTGTAGTTGTAGATGATGTACAATTATTCTCTGTCACATACAAACTGATTGTTTTGGTTCCGGTTGTTGCCCAGGAAACCTCATAGGGACCCTGTCCGGCACCTGAGATGATCGTACCGCCATCAAAGCCCCACTGATAATCAGCACCGGCTGATGCTTCACCCATATAGGTTATGGTAATTGTATCTTCCCCGCAGACAGCCGACACAACATCAAAATCCGAAGAAGGTATTACGTTAACAGATACTGTATGGAAGGTTGTATCTGATGAACAACCATTTTCTTCTGCGACAAGGGAGATAGTCCTGATACCTTCAGGATCCCAGCTGACCTCATAGGGGCCGATGCTGTCACCTGACTGGATTGTTGCTCCATCATCGAAGTCCCAGTAGAAATTAGCATATGCTGATGCTGAACCTGTGTATGTTATATCTGCCACACCTGTTCCACAAACATAATCAGGAGCGGTAAAGGTCGATGTGGGTACAGGGTAGACAGTGATTGCAACCGTATCCGTATTCTGGCATTCATTATCGTCCGTGACGGTTACAATGAAGTCAGTCGTACCGATAGGAGGCCCTGCCTTTGGATTCTGTACCTCGGGATCATTCAGGTAGGATCCGTTGTTCCAGCTGTAAAGGACACCGCCAGTAGCCAGGAGCTGCACACTATCGCCGTCACAGATCGCATCGTCATTGCCTGCAAAAGCATCCGGTAGAGGATAAAGCTCAATATGGACGGTATCAGAGACTTCCTTGCCACAGACACTTGTAACCCTTACATAATATTTTCCGGATTCAGTAACCATGATCGAGCCATCGGTAGATTCTGTATTCCACAGGTAAGAACAATCGGCATTTTTAGCAAATGAATCTGCTACGAGCTCATAGTTAACACTGGCGCAGAATGCTTTATCTTCATACAGGCTAACCATCGGAAGGAGACAGCCGCTATAAGCAGTCCGAAGTATGGTGCTCAGATCACCTACCACCCAGCCATTATTATAATCTGCAAAATCGATTGCATTCAGCGAATTGGTCGTACCGGATGGCTGGCTGTACCAGCTTGTTCCGCCATCGTTGGTTCTTAATATCAGACCATTTCCGGCAACGATCCATCCATTCTCACTATCTGCAAAATGAACACCGTTCAGGTCTTCCCCGTCAACTGATGCTGGAGTAGCAACATTGGTCCAGGTTGTACCCCCGTTGGTAGTTTTGAGAAGTTTATTATTCTCTCCTGCAGCCCATCCGTTCTGATCATCAGTAAAGTATATGTCTTTAAGGTTCTCTTGTGAACCAATTCCTGCAGTATCAATAGCCCAGCTGGCTCCAGCATTTAAAGTGACCAGTATCTTTCCTAGTGAACCAGCTACCCATCCGGTATCTGCATTAACAAAATGCAAGGCTTCCAGATGAGCATCGGTCTTGAATCCACCTACATCACCACTGTTCTGAATTGACCAGTTGGCCCCTCCATCAGCAGTTTTGATGATCAGTCCATTGTCACCAACCGCCCATCCATTTAAGCTGTCTGTAAAGCACAGGCCATATAGTTCCACAGGTGTCGTTAATGCAGGTAAGGACGTAAGATCCCATGTAGTCCAGCTTGTTCCGGCGTTGGTGGTATACATTATTTTATCTCCACCGGCAACCCATACATGATTGGCATCGGTAGTGGATAACGCCCGCCAGGGTTCAGAAACTCCCAGAGTCACCGTTGTCCACTCATCACCACCGTCATTTGTTTTATAAATAAGGGATGAATTCTCAACAGATACCCAGCCTGAAAAATCACCTGTGAACTTAATATCAGTCAGATCTTTTGTAGTAACAATACCCTGTGTGAACCAACCATCTGTATACTTGGGTACGTCAACCGTAAGCTTGGCAGCATTACTGACGACTCCTGACGGGAGGCAAACATTGCTGACAACACAGCGGTAATACCCGCTGTCATCGGCCGCGATCGGGGCAATACTGTATGAATAACTGCTTGCACCGGATATATTGACTTCATCTTTTTGCCATTGATATGTCAGTGGTTTGTATCCGCTGGCAGAAACATTAAATGTGACTGCTTCACCCAGCAGTTTGGTCTGGCTGACAGGATGAGAAACTATCTTGGGTTTGGCATTCACATACAGAAATGCCACATTGCTGAATTCCACACCTCCATATGTATCCATAACCTTACAACGATACTGGTATTTATTGTAGGTTAATGGGAGTTCTTCAAAAGTTTGTATATAACCAGTTTCTGTCGCGCCGGGTATGTCTGTCCATTTGGACTCATCCGGACGCATAAGCTGCCACTGGAATGTTAGGGTAATACCTTCTACAGGTTTAATTCTGAAAACAATATTTCCTGCATATCCCTCACATTGCGTAACATTCCTCGGGTGGCTTAAGATATATGTTTCATAAAGAGTTACATAAAGGTATGCCGGATTGCTGTATTCAACCCACCCTTCTTTATCAAATACCACACACCGGAAACCTGTTCCGCTCCAATCCGGGGTCAGAGGATCCTTAATAGGATAATAGAGTTCAGGTTTTGTTTGATATAATATATCCTCCCAGACCGATCCTCCAGGTTTCTTTATCTGCCACTGGAACCCGATTGGTACAGATGCTTCATATTTAATATAGAAAAACAGCTCCCCGACAAATCCCTGTTTTTCTGTTACATCCTGAGGATCTAATAAGATATATTTCCGCGCCTGCTCAACATGTAAATAGGCAGGCTCACTGTATTCCACATATTTCTCTTTATCCATTACCACACATCTGAAGGCTGTACCGTCGAGCTTCATGGACAGTGGTTCCTTTACCGGGAAGTAAAGCTCCGGTTTTTCAGCACCTGTCAGATCTTTCCATATCTCACCCGGATATTGTATCTGCCATTGATAGTATAAACCATACCCTTCTGTTTTAATATTAAAATAGATTTCACCAACAAATCCTTCTTTTTTTGTGACATCTACCGGCTCCATTACGATGTATTTTTTCTTCTGTTTGATCCACAAATAGGCAGTATTACTAACATCTTCACCTCCCGAATGGACAACTACACAGCGGAATGCTGTTCCGAACAATTTATAGTTCAACGGTTCCTTTATCGGGAAAACAATCTGCTGTCCGGTAGCGTATTCCTTCCAAACTGATCCCGGGTACCGAATATACCAGTATATTTCTTTAAATTCCGTGCCGGGTAGCAGGTCAACACCATAATTAACCTCCCCGACGAATCCTTCTTCCTCGGTGACATCCTCAGGATGTTTTGCAATAGCAGTACGCGGGTAGACAAGATACAGGTAAGCATCAAGACTTTTCTCCATCCACCCATCACCCTCAACTTCACACCATACCGGGGCATCAACAAGCTTCCTCTCAATAGCTTCCTTTAAAGGCATCTCAAGTACAGGACCAATTGCTTCTTTAATGGGTAATGGTGATGGTTCACCGACTGGTTGATAGTACCATTGGTATTTTGCCTCCGTACCGGGTAACAGGTCGACACTGAATGTTACCAAGCCTTCATATCCCTTCTCCACAGTCATATCCCGGGGATGACCAACAATATATTTATACTGGGCAGTAACATTGAATGAAAATAATACAAGAATCAGAGGCAGTATAAACCACCTGAAACATACATGAAAGTCAAATTCTCTTTTCATAGTTGATTATTAAGGAGTTATTATTTTTTCAATAATTTAAAATAATTTAAGATTCAAATATCTGTATTTTTCTATTCATTTTCAAGTGAATGTTGTAAAATTAATGAATAAAAAGCCGAATGTAAAGTTTTTCGTCAAATAATCTTCGTAAAATTCACTGTTCATGCGCTTTTCAGATAATTTTTGTTTATCTTCCCATACCAACTTATTTGCTTCATGCTGAATCATTTCTTCATCGTAAGATATTTCACTTTTATCTAACAAAATTTTATTATTAATTCATTCGTCAAAGAATATTAAACATTCATCTCAAAAAACACCAATTTGATAAAATCATTGCTGGTAATATTATGTTATAGAAAATCCAGAAAAGATATTGAAATTATGTACTTGAATTATTTTACAAGTATCATTTTCCTGGCGAAATGATATTCATTGATAGTTATCCTGAGGTAAAACACACTTTCAGCCGATCCAAGGTCAGTCGCTTTCAGTTCATAGATGAATTCACCCGGAGCCTGTATTTCATTAACAATCCCGGCAACCCGTGCACCGAGAATATTAAAGACTTCTACTTTCACACTGGACCGTTCATTAAGGATATAGGTTAACTTTGCTGACTGGCTGAATGGATTGGGGTAAACAGAGAAATTGAAAGCTGAACCACTCAGTTCATGTAAACCTGAAGCCTGCAGCCTGTTATCTTCAATATTTGAAAGGGAGTGACTGTATGGGCCTGAACCGGCTTTCTTACCCAGGAGATTTGCCGGGTCACATGTCTCTCCTTTGACACCTGCAATCCTGTAATAATATTTGCCTGTTAATGCTACGGGATCAGTATCGATCCAGGAGTTCAGGCTTCCCGAAATGGTTTTAACCTCTTCGAGCTTTGTTGAATCCGTTCCGCGGTAGATTATGTAATTGGCAAAATCTATCGGCACACCCTGTATTTCATATTTATCCCACCGGAGGTTCACACCACCAACAGAACCATTATATTGCAGAAGCAGTGTTTTATGGAAGGGGCTCAGGGTGGATTCGTTTCCGCAGGTGTCAACAACAGAAATCTTATACAAATGTTGTTGTTCTTCAGGGGTGGAACCTATATCCACAAAAACACTTAGACTGTCGGCAGGAATTGTTCCTATAACTGTATAAATCCCTGCAGTATCCGATTCCCTGTAAATATTATAGTATTCCACACCAACATCCGGTGTTTTTTCAAACACTACAAGGTTTTTTCCTGTCTCCAGATCAACGGTTACAAGGCAGATTTCTTCACCTTCATAAGGATAAGAAACAATGATATCTGTACTGGTTAGTACGGAGATGCAGCCATCCTGGGTTACCTGCAGGCTGATGGTTTTTGTGCCTTCTGTTGCCCAGTTAACCAGGTAAGGACCTTCATCTTCACCTGACACAATTACACCACCATCAAAATCCCATGCATAGTCGGCACCGATAGAATCAATACCGAGATATGCAATCGCAGTAGTATTATCCCCGCATACTGCCTCCTGAAGCTCAAAATCAGCGTACGGGATTGGATTTACATTCAGGGATTGTTTGTTTGTATCGGAAACACAACCATGTTCTTCCACCACCAGGCATATTGTTTTGCTCCCGGTCTGATCCCAGTTAACCAGGTAACCGGAACCGGTCCAGGTAGAATCTCCGCCGTCGAAATTCCAGGTATATGTTGCACCGCCAGTTGCTGTTCCTGAATAGGTGATTGTTGCATCATCAGTCCCACAAATATAATCGGGATAACCGAAAGTTGCTGTTGGTATTGGATACACCGTTACGCTAATCTGGCTCGAGTTATTACAACCGTTAGTATCCGTTGCTACCACTGTAAATTCTGTAATACCAACCGGAGGCTTGGCAAAAGGATTCGGGATCCCTTCATTATCCAGCAATGTATCCGGTGACCAGGTATAGGCAATACCGCCAACTGCCAGAAGCTGGATACTGTCTCCCTCACAGATCTCTACATCTGCTCCTGCATCCACTTCAGGAAGATCATAGAATTGAATAAAAACTGAATCTGATGCCTGATCCCCACAAACATTAGCAACGACAACTTTATATATTCCTGTTGTATCAACCTCAATCGACCCTGTTGTTTCGCCAGTATTCCATGAATATAAGGGATATTCATTATTAAAAGTATCCGCTACGAGGGAATATAACTCACCCGAACAGAACGTTTTATCATCATAAAGGCTGACTTTCGGCAGGAAACACCCACCAAAAGCAGTCCTCAGCATGGTGCCATTATCACCGACACTCCAGCCATTATCGGCATCAACCACGCTGATTGCATATAAGTCCTGACTGGTTTCCGTCTGCTGTTCGTACCAGTTGAGCCCACCATTGTTAGTATAAAAGATCTTCCCTTCCGTGCAGCACATCCATCCTTCATCCGCATTCACAAATTCAATATCATACCCATCATATGCGGGGCCTGGTAATGTTGTCCATGTTATACCTCCATCTAATGTTTTCATATGCATATATCCCGATCCCGGCTGGTACGTGCCGGCAATGAAAGCTGTATCCGGATTAACCATAAATACTGCATTTAAATCAGCTTCAGCAGGTTTAGGTGTCGGTGCATTCCAGGTTGTTCCTCCATCCGAAGTATAAATGACATTCCCCGAACCTCCCACCACGATTCCGTTTAACTCATCTGCGAAGTGCACCTGTGAAAAATTAGCAGTTTTACCACTTGGTTGTGGTTTCCAGTAGATCCCTCCGTTGGTTGTTTTCAGAATAACCCCGTTGTTGCCCACTGCCCAGCCAGTTGTGGAATTGATCATGAATAAATCATTGATTTCCGGGTTCATCGCTGCACTATCCCATACACTCCATAATGTTCCTCCATCAGAGGTATATGCAATCTTCCCATATCCAGCAACCCATCCATGGTCAACATCCGTGAAAAAGACCGTTTGCCATGCAACGGCACCACTCACACCGGTATGCGTCCAATCCCATGATTCCCCACCATTATTAGTAAACAGAAGGCTGTCGGTATACTCGGTAACTGCGATCCATGCACTGTTTTCATTGATTGCATGAACATCATACATGAATTTTGAGTTTTCAGGGAAAGTATTGGCTGTCTGGGAGAACCATCCCTGATCCCACGCTAAAACAATAACCGTGAGTGATGCACCTGTACTGTATTTCTCACCACAACTATTGGTGATCTTACACCTGTAAATACCGGCATCACTTGAAGTTACTGAAGGAATGGTAAAGGATTTATTTTCCGCACCCGATATATCTTCCTCGTCTTTCTGCCACTGATAGAACATTTCGAGAGTACTTGTAGCAGTAACACTGAAGGTTACACTCTCGCCCTCATATTTTTCCTGGCTGGCCGGGTGCTTGCTGATATTCGGCCGGGTATTAACCGTAAGAGAAGCACTCCCGGAATTAAGATCCCCGGGAGCAAATGTTACAGCACAACGAAACTGTCCGTTATCTTTTGTCGACCAGCCATCGTCAGTCGTTAATGTTAATACCGAACTGGTAGCATCTTTGATATCAGCCCAATATGGTTTAAGTTCATCCGGAATGATATATTTCTGCCACTGGTAAGTAAGTGCACCATCGGCAGATACACTAAACTTTACTGTATCCGTACTTTTTTCACATACCGCTTTACTTTCCGGATCACCTGTGATCCCAACAATATTAAGGGTTGCAGTATTACTGGTAGATGAACCACAACTATTGGTAATTACACAGTAATATCCACCCTCATTTTTGTCGGATACTTCCAGTAACTTCAATGAACTGCCGGTCGCTCCGCTCATTGCAACACCCTTGAAATACCATTGATAAGTAACAGGCAGGGTGCTTGATACATCCACACTGAATGTCACATTACTCTTCACAAAAACATCCTGGCTGGCAGGCTGGGAAATAATCGATGGTTTTGTGAAAACATTAACACTGGCAGCCTGTGAATATTCCGTGCCATATGCCTTGCTTGTCACTTCACACCTTACCGTGATTTCATATTTTGTGCTCCATCCGCCTGTTGGTGCAGGAATAATCAGTTTAGAATTTGTCTCATTGCGGATATCCTCCCAGTATGGTTTAACAAGGTCAAAAACATACCTCTGCCATTGGTAAGTCAAAATAGTCGTACCACCAACAGAAAAAGTAGCATCTTTGGTGCTTCCCTGGCAGAAATCAACATCAACAGGCTGTGTCGTGATAGCCTGCCCATTTAAATTCATAAAGGAACAATTTAACAGTAACAAACCTGTTATTAAACCGGCTAAAAAAAGAATCCTGTATTTTTTCTTCATAGTTAAATTATTTACCATGCTATGCGATTGAATTATTTCAAAAATAAAAATATATATTTCAAATGGTGCCCCGGTAAATTTGGGCAATGAAATCAATAAAAATCAATAATGATGGTAACCGCATAAGACATTTAATATTATATGTATTTGGTTTTATGACATTTATACTCTTGGACTGTTCTAACAAGTTACAAATATTTTTTAATAACCTGCGATTTTGAGTTGCTTGAGCAAAAAATAATTTCGTGAAGAGAGGTGTAATTATATCCGGAGTGATGAAATGTAATGAATGAAATATTTGCACTTCCGGAAATCCAATGCTTTAAAAAACAGTTATTTATACACCGTACTTATATATCAGAATTTTCACGTACAATCGACACGTACAATCAAGAACAACAGAGGAAACTACAATTTGTATAGTGACTGAAATTTAATTCAAATAGTTGCATTTTGTCAAAGGAGAAATAAACAGCCAATAAAATTGTTAATAAATTATCTATATTATGTATTTTTGAAAGTTCTCAGATTTTTGTTAGTTTAGTCCTGAATGACCTTAAGGGAGAAAATATTACTTTTTTTTGTACTCACCTTTTTCACACTGAATCTGGCAGCACAGGATCAGGCGAAGGTTGACAGCCTGAAAAATCTGCTTGTCTCTGCTGATGGTGAAAACAGGTATCATATCCTCATTGATTTATCATCCGAGCTAATCAGGCTCGACGCAGCCCAGGCACTTGAATATACTGATGAAGCAATTGCAGTGGCCAGAGAGCTGGAAAAAACAAATCTTGAAATAGAAGCCCTTATTAACAAAGGCATTGTTTATGAAGGTTCCGCGAATGATGAGCCTGCCCTTGAAGCTTTTTTGGAAGCCCTGAGAATCAGTGAGGAAAGGCAATATGAAAAAGGCCGTGCCATTGCATTGTTTCGCATCGGGCGCTCTTATGCTTTCCTGCAAGAATTCAATCAGTCTGAGGACTTCCTGAACCAGGCGCTTGAGCTGGCGCGGGAAATCAAAGAAGTGGAACTGGAAGGACAAATCCTGTTCAACCAGGGAGAAAATCTGAAAACACAGAACAGACTTGATGAAGCCCTGGCAAAATATGATGAAGCTATTGCGGTTTCTGAAGAAGAAAATGATATAAGCAACCTTGCCAATATATATATCCGGAAGGGATTAATTTATTATGCCAGGGGTGATTATAACGAAGCCATTAATAATTATGAGAGGGCCCTCCAATACAGGATCGAATTGAATGATCGTTACAGGCAGGGAAGTTTATATCTGAATATCGCCAATGCATATTTTAATCTCACCAAGTATGACCTGGCAATAGAAAATTACCAGAAAGCGCTTCCGATATTTGAAGAATTCAATGCATTGAGTGGAATCTCTTTCGTATATAATGGAATGGCAGCAATATATGCTGAGCAGAAATTTTTTGATAAGGCTCTTGAGAATTACCAGAAAAAACTTCAGATCGGCAGGGAAATGGGTGACCTTAAAGAAGTGGGTAATACACTGAATAATATCGGTATTGTTTATTTACAGATAGCAAGTGACTCCCTCGGGAAAATCCTCGGATATAATTTTACTGATTCTATTGTTGAAGAGCCGACAGATAAATATCTTAAAATTTATTCCCAGGCACTCGATTATTATCAGCAGTCTTTGCAGATAAGGGAGGAGGTGAATGACCGTGCGGGCCTGGCCAAAACTTTAAACAACCTTGGTACGCTATATATGTACTCGGGTAAGCTAAACCAGGCCCTGGAGTATTTTGAAAGAGCAAGGAGCCTGAGTGAGGAGTTAAATGATGCAAATGAACTGGCAAGTTCACTGTTGTGGATTGGTGAAATATATATTTTCAAAGGCCAGTATGAAAGGGCCTTGTATTACCTGAACCAGAGCCTTGAACATGCACTTGAACTGGATTTAAAACGAACACAACAGGCTATTTACGATGATTTTTCAACCCTCTATACACGCATGGGTAACTACCGCCAGGCCCTTTATTATCACAGGCTCCTTGCTGCTGTAAAAGACTCCATTTCAAGGAAAGAAACCCTGGACATGATAACCGAGATGCAGGTCAAATATGAAACAGATGTAATAATTAAGGATAACCAGCTGTTGACTGCTCAATCTGAACTGAGCCAGGCTAAGGTAAGGCAGCAGAGGATTGCCATCTATTTTTTCACCTTTGTCCTGTTATCAATTTGTGGCCTCGTCGTCCTGCTGGTCCGGCAGAATAACCAGAAAAAACGGGCCAACCGGGAACTGGCACAGAAGAATGCACTCATCACCGAACAGAAAAAAGAAATTACTGACAGTATCCAGTATGCCAGCCGGATCCAGTCTGCTCTGCTGCCGCCTGGCGATTATATTGACCAGCTTATACCCGAACGGTTCATTATTTATATGCCCAGGGATATTGTAAGTGGTGACTATTACTTTATAACTGAAAAAAATAAAAAGGTCATCTGTATTGCTGCTGACTGTACCGGGCATGGTGTGCCGGGAGCGTTTATGAGCATGCTCGGTATTGCTTTCCTGAATGAAATCATGAGTAAGCAGGATGAACTGCATACGGA
>Ga0111176_1115_pt1 | contig 13678 bp, 10 predicted proteins | sample DeeMarSWOR324_28_FD_80229 | JGI IMG/M metagenome (GOLD analysis project Ga0111176, IMG submission 80229) | Bacteroides sp. SM23_62_1 | reverse complement strand
CTTTCCATCATGAAAGTCCATTTTTATCTTGACCGGCGCAAAGGAAAGGCGGAGCGGTTACCTATTTTTATGCATTTCTGGTATAAAGGAAAACTGCTCAGGGTCTTTACCGGGGAGCATTGTGATCCTGATGACTGGGACCAGGTGAAGGAGAGGATTTTGCAGTCAAAGAGTGGTGCAACTGAAATAAACCGGCTGCTGCAATCAATGTCCGACGAAGTGCTGATAATTGTCAGGCGAACAAGAACAGGCAGAAGGCTTGTTGATGTTGATTATATCAGGGCTCATCTTTCATTTATAAAAGGTGCAGAAAAAGATTTTTTTAGTGTATACGATGAATTTCTGCTTCATGAATCGGCAGTTAAAGAATGGAATATTGGGTTGATCAGACGGTTAAATATTTTACGAATGCACCTGAAATTGATTGATAAACAGAAGAAAATAAGTTTTTATGAGATGGATGCCCACTTCTATGAAAGGTTCATTGAATATCATCTCGGGCAGGGATTTCAACTGGGTTATGCTGCAAGGAATCTCGAGCTGTTACGATGGTTCATGAACTGGGCGACCATGAATGGTTATAATCTGAACCTGGCATATAAAAACTTCAGGCTACCAAAAGTGAAACCTGAAGATACTGATATAAAATATCTTACCGCTGATGAACTGATCAGGTTAATCAAGTTCCAACCGGATGATCTGGTAATGGAATCCGTGAAGGATATTTTCTGTTTTGGTTGTCTGACCGGATTGCGCTATCATGATATGATCCGGCTGGGAGAAGAGAATGTAAAGAATAGGAGGCTGATATATACCAGGCCTTCGTCAGAAATAAAACTGGATATTCCTCTGGTGGATATAGCTGTGAAAATAATAAATAAGTACCGTCTCGGCGCCAATGGCCGGATATTCCCGAATTATTCAATCCAGCGTTTTAACCAGTCTTTGAAGGCTCTGGGCAGACTTGCAGGATTGAATAACCCGGTGAATATAACGAAAAGTCGACGACCGAAATCAAAAAAACAAACACGTCCCAAATGGGAGCTGCTGAGCTCAAAGTTAGCCAGGCAGACATTTTTGAAACTTGGGGTTGAAAAGGGGATTGGTTTGGAAGTAATGTGTGAGGTGACCGGCAATTTACCCGGAACAATAAGAGGTTATTATCACATAGAAAGTGACAGGAGAAAGGAAGAGATGCAGAAGATGAATATATCATTAGAATAGAAGAACAAACAATATAAACCAAATTTTATCAGTATGCAAACAGAAGACAACATCCTTGAATTTCACTCCCGGATTTCCCATAAGATATACCAGACTCTCGATGAAATATCGGATGGGATGGATAGCGGTAATATCACAACAAGGGTGGCCAAGAAAATTATCAGGAAAGTCAAGACCTTTAACTACAGCCGGGAACAATTAATGGAGAAACACAGAACCGGACAAATCTCGCTGAAGGGTATGAAAATTGCAGAGGGAAAAGCAGGCCAGCAATGTATCCATGAAATTAACAAAATAATGGCTGAAGTCTGTGTCTGACCGATTGAACAAAACATTTTTCCTATCTTTGCAGGTGCCAAGGACCCGTAGCTTAATTGGATAGAGCACCTGACTACGGATCAGGAGGTTGGGGGTTCGAGTCCCTTCGGGTTCACCAATCCCGATAGCTTGTCGGCTGTTGGGCTTTGCGAAAACGTTAACTGCCAACCATGAAATCAAAAAAAATACCCTCCGGTATATTATCATCAATATTTTTCCTGTGCAGCTTGTTTCTTTATTCATGCGAACCAAAGTATTGTGCCTGGTGCTATGAGCAGGGTACAATCCATGTTGGCAGAGAAATGGAAATATGTGTTGACTATGAAGAGGATCTATGGATATTAATCGAACAGGCTGAAGCAATGGGTTATGAATGCGAATTAAAAGATTCGGATGATTAAAACATGCTTAAAATATGCAAACAGGATACTGATTAATATGCTAATGCAGTAATTAAAAATATCGATACACAAAATATTGGGATGTTAATCCTGCGACTGCCTTGCATAAAATCAATACTTATTTATTCCTATATGTTTATGACAAATTGACATTTCGCAGACACTATACCTGTCATAATGGCAGTAAACGGGATTCATTTGTTTAATATTCTTCAAGTGTTTTATGTTATCCTTCTAAAGTAATTTAAAGATTTTCAATAAATTACCTCAATACGTATCGCATTCCTGATTTTCACTGGCATTTATTTTGATTACCCACTCGTGATAGTTTTATGTCTAACTTAAAAATGGAGGGTAAAGCCATGACACTTATGAGAAAATCTAACAGTTATTATCCATCGTTCCCTTCATTACTAGACAGATTTTTTGATGGGGATTGGATGGATTGGTCAAACTTTAATTTCTCAAGTACAAATACCAGCCTGCCGGCTGTAAATGTAAAAGAAAATGACAATGAGTACCTGATTCAGGTTGCTGCACCTGGAATGAGCAAGGATGATTTCAGGATTGATTATGACAATGGCCGTTTGACAATTTCTTCGGCGCTTAAAGAAGAAAAGAAAGAGGAAGATGAAAAATATACCAGGAGGGAATTCAGCTATCAGTCTTTTCAGCGATCCTTCACAGTTCCTGAGAACCTTGTTGATGGGGAGAAGATTCATGCGAAATATACCGATGGGATTCTTCATCTGACACTTCCAAAACGTGAAGAAGTTAAACCAAAACCGGTTAAGCAGATTAAGATTTCATAAAACAAGGATTGTTATATATCTGATTCCGCAATCTTATTAAACTTGAAAGTGGCAGTACCAGTGGCAGTGAAATGATGATCCATTTCTACGGCCAGATCTGGTAACTGCCACTTTTTTTTAATTGCCAGGCAGCCAAATGAACAAATTATGCATCTGTTTATATAAAAAATTCATGATGGATTGGTCCAAAATTTGCATTCAAACTGGGTTGGAGCATAGAGCATGATTTGAGCCTAAAAATAAATTGCAGTTAGCTTCAGCTGACGGAAGGAAGAAAAGGTGTATGGTGCAGGTTGTGGAGGGTAAATGAGTCAAATTCGAATGCCTCCGTGTTCGCATAGCAGTCAAGGTGTTATAACGGATCGATATGTCAATTGTAGAACCGTAGAAAAAGATCAAAAGATGGTCAGAGTCGGGAACATATCAAAACAGTTAAAATTATTGATTTGGTCAGCTGGTATCATTATTCTTTTCATACCATTTGAGTTGACAGCCCAATACTTCGGTCAGAATAAGCCTGCATATATGAATTTTCAATACAATGTGTACCAGACACCTCATTTTGAAATATATAATTATGTAGAAAACGATTCTCTTCGCCTGAATCTAGCAAGATCGGCCGAAGAATGGTATCAACTGCACCACGGTGTTTTACGAGATACTTTTGAACTGCGGAATCCAATGATTATATACAATAATCATGCTGATTTCCAGCAGACCAGGGCCATCAATAGCCTTATCGGGATTGGTACCGGTGGGGTAACGGAAGCTTTAAAAAACCGCGTTATTTTCCCTGTAGCATTCACGAATGCCCAGACAGATCATGTGCTGGGGCATGAAATGGTTCATGCTTTTCAGTATCATATGCTCATTCATGGGGATTCCTCCTCCCTGAATTCGATTCAGAATCTTCCCCTCTGGATGGTTGAAGGTATGGCGGAGTATTTATCAATCGGGAGTGTTGATCCAAATACCTCGATGTGGATGAGAGATGCCCTTATCAGCAAAGATTTTCCAACCCTAAAAGATATGACCAGGGAGTCAAAATATTTTCCATACCGGTATGGTCATGCATTCTGGGCCATGGTTGGAAAATCATTTGGTGACTCACTCATTGTTCCCCTTTTCATGAAAACCGCACAGCTGGGATATGAAAAGGCAATTCAATCTGTTTTAGGTTTTGGTGCCGAAAATCTTTCAGGAATGTGGAAAAGTGCATTAGAACTGCACTATAAAGACTACATGAAGGATACAATAGATTATCCTGTTGGTAATAAATTAATTTCAGTTGAAAATGCCGGCAGGATCAATGTCTCTCCTTCGATCAGCCCGGATGGGAGATATATTGCCTTTCTGTCTGAAAAAGACTTTTTTACACTTGACCTGTATCTTGCTGAGGTGGAAACAGGAAAGATTATAAAGAAGCTTTCCAGTACAACGAAAAATGATGAGATTGATGATTTTAATTTTATTGAATCCGCCGGAACATGGTCACCGGACGGTAAAAAATTTGCCTTTGTGATTATCAGTGAAGGAATTAATAAACTAGCAATACTGGACGTAAAAAAGGCAAAAATAATTGAAGAGATTAAAATACCGGATATTCCCTCATTCATCAACCCATCATGGTCACCCGACGGCAGGTTCATTGTTTTATCAGGCCTTGTGCAGGGACAAACTGACCTTTACCTCTATGAAGTAAAAACAGGAAAAGTTGAACAACTGACAGACGATTGGCTTGCAAACATTCACCCTTCGTGGTCGTCAGACGGGAAATCGATCGTTTTTGCTTCAGAAAAAGTAGTTTATTCCGGAAACAGCAAAAAATATTGTTTCGACCTTGCCATTCTTGATCCTGAGACAAAAGGGATAAGGTATGTTGATATCTTTCCTGGAGCAATGAACTTAAATCCTGTTTTCTCACCGGATAACCGGTCTATATATTTTCTTTCAGATAAAGACGGATGCCGGAACCTTTATCGCTATGATACTGGATCAGGTAAAATTTGCCGGCTAACAGATTATATTACCGGGATCAGCGGGATCACTGCCTATTCACCGGCAATTGATATTGCCAGGAATACTGGGCAACTGGTCTATACTTATTATGGTAAAAATAGTTATCAGATCTTTTCCTCGGATGTATCAGATTTTATTGAATCAGAAACGGATCCTTCAAAAACACATCAGGAAGCCGGTATTTTACCACCCATCAGGCATCTGTCGGAAAACCTGGTGGATTCATCTCTTTATAACAGACCTTTCATGGTTGAATTACCGGTCGATACATTTCGAAAAATAACTTACAGGCCTAAATTTAAATTGGATTATATATCTAATGTTCAGGCAGGTGTTTCAGCAAGCCGGTATGGAACAGGTATGGCTGGCGCTGTAAATATGATCTTCAGTGATATTGTGGGAAACAATCAACTGTATGCCGCCCTGGCAATGAATGGAGAGGTATTTGATGTTGGCGCCCAGATAGCATATATCAACCAGAGAAGAAATCTTAACTGGGGTGCGGTTGTCTCTCATATTCCTTACCTGTCGGGACGATATGGCTATATGGATGATTCTCTGAACTACTATGGCGAGAGGATACCGGTGAATGATTATTTTATTGATCTGATGCGGATGTTTAAAGATGAAATTTCAGTCTTTTCATTTTACCCGTTTTCGAGAACCAGGAGGCTGGAAGCTGGAGCATCGGTGGGTTGGTACTATTTCCGGATTGACCGTTACCATAATTATTATATTGATAACATATATAAGATTGCCGAAAAGAAGGAGAAAATTGATGCACCCGGTGGATTTGCGCTACAGCAGGTAGACCTGGCTTATGTCGAGGATAATTCTTTCTATGGCATGACCGCACCGATGCAGGGACATCGTGCAAGATTTCAGGTTGAAAAATATTTTGGGGAATTAAGTTTTTACTCGGCCCTTATTGATTACAGGAAATATTTTTTCCATAAACCGGTGAATCTTTCCTTCAGACTATATCATTACGGAAGGTATGGTAATAGTTCGGAAAGTCAACTGATGGCCCCACTGTATCTGGGTTATCCCTGGCTGGTAAGAGGATATGAAAGCAGGTCTTTTTACAGGGAAAACACCCTGGATAACAATTCACTTACTATAGACCAGCTTACAGGGTCAAAGATGATTGTCAGCAATATTGAACTAAGAGTACCGTTTTCAGGTCCCGAACGATATGCCCTGATAACGTCAAAGTGGTTTTATGCTGACCTGAATTTCTTTATTGACGGCGGACTGGCATGGAGTTCATCCATGAAACCAGCTTTTAAATGGCAACCTGATTCCAATGATGAAACAATACCTGTATTCAGTCTGGGAACAGGTTTCAGAATTAATTTCTTTGGCTATGTTGTGATCGAACCATTTTATGCCATTCCGCTCCAAAATGGAGGATGGAGTAATGGCTCATTCGGCTTGAATTTCTTACCAGGCTGGTAATAATATATCCCGTGTTGAGAAACAATCAACTGCACATCCGTCAGCTTCTCAAAACAATCTGTCTAAGAAGATCCTTAAAAATGATATAGTGAAAGGGAAGAAAGTTATACCAGTATATCCTTCCCGAAATCCCTCTCGGCTGGAAATATGCATTTACAGAAATCTTGTTCATATTGTTCTCTTCCCCTATACGGAATTCAAGCCATGCTCTTCCAGGTAGCTTCATCTCAGCCCGTAACAGAAGCCTATTATCCGGGACCAGGTCTTCAACTCTCCAGAAATCAATCACATCATTTATTCTGAGTGATGATGCACTTCTTCTTCCCCTGGATGTGCCGACACCCAGAATGATTCTGTCAATCAAACCACGCAGTCTCCACATCCAGTTGTTATGAAACCACCCTTCCTTACCGCCAATTTTACAGATAGATTTAAAAAGAGTATTTTTTGGTTTTTCTGACAAGATTGAATAGGAACTGATATACCTGGGAGGTGCATTAAGCTCAGATAATTTCAGAGCCAGTTCATGTGCAGGAGGATAAGAATCTGACCACCTTGTGTATATCTTATCATGATCCTCCCGTGATAAAGCTCTCAATAAAGCAACTTTATAATGTATTGTAAGAAAATTCAGATGTTTCTTTATTTCAATGTTTTCGCAAATCACTTCGTTCTTAACTCCTTCCATCAGGCAGCTGATAACCGGTTCCGGGACAGGTGTGAGTAAGCTGGCTATATAACTGAAAACCTTTATATTATTGATTGGGGAACGAATAAATATTCTACGTTTTCTTAAGATTTTAGCAAATACCCGGATCATATCTTCATAGCTGATGATATCGTCACCTCCTATATCATATGATTTGCCAATGGTTTCATCTATCTCCAATACGCCGACAAGATATTTTATCACATCCCTGATACTGATAGGCTGACAGAGTGTTTTAGCCCAGGATGGCAGAAAAAATACCGGGGAATTTCTTGCGAGATGTTCTATGATTTCATAGGAGGCACTTCCGGATCCTATGATGATGGCCGCCCGAAGAATGGTAACCGGAATTTTACTCAGGGATAAAATTTCCGCAACGTTAATCCTGCTCTTAAGATGGTTTGAAAGACCTTTATGATATTTACCCAGTGCCCCAAGATAAATGATCCTTTTGACTTTTTTTTCTTCGGCTACAAACCTGAAATTGGTGACCGCCTGTATATCAGCAATTTCAAATTCCTTCTTTCCAAGGAGCATGGAATGAATAAGATAGTATGCAACACTCACACCATCCAGTGCTTTCTTTAGTTCTCCAACATTTAAAGCATCGGCTGCCACGACCTCTGCATCAGGCCACCTTTCTTTGTAATCAGGCGAATAGCTCCTGACCATGATACGAACCCTGTATCCTCTTGCAACCAACTCGGGGACCAGCCTTCCTCCTATGTAACCGGTAGCACCGGTTACCAGGATCAAACCAATGTCCTGCCTGGGCTTTGTGGGCAGATTCTGGCAAAATAATTCCTCACTGTACCAATCCATATTATGAACGGTTCTCAGTATTATATTCTAAGCGATCTGGTAAATGATGCAAATGCTTACTCCATAACATAAGATGGAACTTACATGTTTCCAATTACCTGGTATTGAAATTGATAATCAATCCTTCACAGTCCATCATATATCAGATAAATATATTATTATATATATATATCAATACAACGATAAAAAAGATTTTTGTAATTATCAAATTTGATAGGCCTAAAAATCCTGTAACAGCTATAATATAAGGATTGTTTGATAGGCCAGTAAAAGATAAGGAAAGAATTGAATATTCACTATTCTCAAATATCATACCAGAAATTTGTCTTCCATACATTCAAAACCGGAAGTTAAAGATATATATATACTGTATTTTTTTAATTAAACTATTTTCATAAATTTCTGCCGGTTCTGAATATTATTTGGGTTATCAAACAACAAGACAGGTTAATTTAGAATTAAAAGTATACCTAACAGGATTGGATATTAATTTACAGGTCAGTAAGAAATAACAATTAACCCAAGTTACCAGTTGCAGGTTGCCTGCCTGTTTCAGTTGGGCAAGCAGTTTAAAGGCTATTATATTTCAATGTCTTGATAATGAGTATTAATTATCTAAGTTATCAATAAACACTGATTTCCAGATGATATAAATGTGCCAAAGAGCTTATATGCCAGCAAGCAGGATTAATTAACTGATTCATAAACTAAAAACGAGAGCCATGGATGAAAAAAAGATTCTGATCATTGATGATGATGTGGATATTACCAGATCATTTCAGGCTGCTCTGAAGGATCACTATGATGTTGATACAGCAAATGACACAACTTCAGGGATGGCAAAACTGAAGAGCTGGAAGCCCGATTTATTAATACTTGATGTAATGATGGAGACCACACTGGAAGGCCACAGGTTTGCACATAATCTGAGAAAAGAGGTTGAGTTTGCTGATATGCCGGTTCTGGTAATAACAGGAATGAGTGATGCAATTGGTGTTAATATCAGAGAAGCATTCACAGATAGTGAAGAATTGCAAAATCTTTATTTCCTTGATAAACCTGTCGATCCTGAAGAACTTTTAACGAGAGTAAAGAAAATAATCTAGTCAACAAACCGGTGGAGCCGAGAAAAATTAAACTGGTACAATTTGCTTATTGGTTGATCAGGTTAAGATGGTTAGGTGTACTTGGGATTGTCCTTGTCACATTTTTTTCAAGCAGGATCCTGGATATTTCCGTAGAAGAGACCAGTCTGTACGTGATATCGGCCGGATTTTTATTGTTGAATGTTTTTCACTTTATTTTATTGCGCAGGATCGTTGCACGTAATACTGAATACCTCCTCAGGAGGGTCAAAAAGCTCATCAACTTCCAGATATCTTCTGATTTATTTGTCCTTACCCTTATGCTACATTTTTCAGGGGGTATTGAGAATCCATTTATTATCTATTATATTTTTCATATGATCATGGCGAGCATTATTCTTTCGCCAAAGGAAAGTTTTCTGCAGGTAACCTTTGCCCTCATACTTATTGGATTACTTACTATTTCTGAATATTCCGGGATTATACCCCACTATCCACTGGAAGGATTTGTTACTCATAACCTGTATACAACTGAGATCTATCTTATTGGTACAGGAATTATTTTTATAACAACCTCTTATCTTGTAGTGTACATCACTAACTCCATCGCTGTTCAGTCGAGAAAACATGAGGAGGCTTATATTCAGGCAAATCGCGAACTCGAAAAAAAGGATAACATCAAGAATGAATATGTGCTCAGGATTACACATGATATCAAAGGTCATCTTGCTGCCATTCAGAGCTGCCTGGGAGTAGCAAATAAAAAAATAAAAGATTTCCCTGCCGGAGATTGTCCGGAATTTGTTGAACGGGCATATAAGAGAACCAATATCCTTGTCCGTTTCATCAAGGATCTCTTATATATTACCAAGATGAAACTCCATGATCAGTTTGAAAAATCTGGTTTCTCTATCAGGGAATCTGTTAAAAGGATTGTTGAAGATCTTAAATCCTATGCAGAGCAAAAATCAATTGAGATAAAAATCAACATCGATGATTCTGTTGATCAAATATGTGGGTTCCAGGTTTCAATTGAGGAATTGATTTCCAATCTGTTAACAAACGCTATTCATTATTCTGAAAGGAACGGGAAGGTTCTGTTTAATGTGGGACCTCTTGACAATAAAGTTTTATTTGAAGTTATTGATGAAGGTATTGGTATACCGGTGGATGAGCAGGATTTAATATTTGATGAATTCTACAGGGCAAGTAATATAAGGGAAAAAGATTTAGATGGGACAGGACTTGGTTTATCAATCTCGAAAAAAATAGTGGAAAATCATGGGGGTGAGATATGGGTTGAGAGCCAGGTGGGTTCCGGAACCAAATTCAGTTTTACTATCCCCGGATGTCTGTCATTACAGAATAAAACCTGATTTATAGGATCGGCGGATAGCAGACCTGGCTCTAAGCTGGAATAAAGGTTTCAGGGATCTGGATTGATACAAGTACTTAAACATAATTTAAAATCATTATGAAACTTCCAAAATCTTATTATAACTGGACTTCCATCATTGGCACTGTCATTGCAGGGATGAGCCTGCTCCTGATCATCTTCCTGTTTATACTATCTATTTTTTTTGAGATCGGTAGTTCATACCTGGGGTTGTTTATATACATTGTCTTACCTGCTTTCTTGATCATCGGACTAATAATGATACCAGCAGGGATGATTTCCCGGCACAGGAAAATAAAGAAAGAGGAGGAGGTTAAAAAACCACGTTGGCCTGAAATAAATCTTAATTTGAAACAACACAGAAATGCTTTTGGGATTTTTATTGTAACTACCGTGATCTTTCTTTTTCTCACGTCAATTGGCAGTTATGAAGCATTTCATTATACTGAATCAGTTGATTTTTGTGGGAAGATCTGTCATAATGTAATGCATCCTGAATATACTACTTACCAGAATTCGCCACATGCACGGGTAGCCTGTGTTGATTGTCATGTTGGTTCAGGCGCAGACTGGTATGTACGTTCCAAATTATCGGGTCTTTACCAGGTATATTCTGTTATTTTTAAAAAGTATCCGAAACCCATACCCACCCCGATTACCGATCTTCGTCCTGCAAGGGAAACCTGTGAAAGATGCCACTGGCCGGAAAAATTTTATGCTCATCTGTTAAGAACTGAAAAACACTACCTGGCTGATGAGAATAATACGGAATGGGATATCTATCTGAATATGAAGATTGGCGCAAGGTACAGTGCGCTGGGACTGGAGGAGGGAATTCACTGGCACATTAATCCTGATGTGCGGATTGAATATATTGCTGAATCTGCTGACAGGCTTTTTATTCCATGGGTAAGGTATACCAACGTTAGGACCGGTGATGTTATTACTTATCTGGATGAAGAAAATATGCCGGATTCGTCATTGTTGCTTGATGAAAATATCAGGCTGATGGACTGCATGGACTGTCATAATCGCCCATCCCACGAATTTTATTCCCCTCCGTTTTTTGTTGATAACGCTCTTACTGCCGGCAGGATACCGGATGAACTTCCGGATATCAAACATGTTTCCATGGAGGTTCTCAATATATTATATCCCGACACAGATACGGCAATGATTGGCATTGCCAGTAGTATCGATGAATATTACAGGATCCTGCATCCGGAAGTATATGCCCAGCATTATGATCTGATTGAGAAGGCAATTACTGGTGTTCAGGAAGAATTTAAGAAGAACATGTTTCCGGAAATGAAAGCCCGGTGGGATGCATATCCGAATCATCTCGGGCATATAAAATCAACCGGGTGTTACAGATGTCATGATAATAAACACAAAACAGATGAGGGGAAGATAATATCAAAAAACTGTACACTGTGCCATACAATAATTGCCCAAGGTAATCCCGATCAGCTGGTTAATGTATCTGTGAATGATACGCTTGAATTTATTCATCCGATTGATATCGGGGATGCATGGAAAGAATTTAATTGCGCAGAGTGTCATTTTTATCTTTACCCATAAAGGTGTTAACCTTTCAGTGATATCTCCTTCAACTGGTCCATATCGAGGATACATACCTCCTTGCCTTTTAGGGAGATAATACGATCCCTTTCGAAATCTTTCAGAATACGGATGGCACTATCTTTCGACATAGCAGTAAAATCGGCAATATCCTGCCTGCTGATAGGTGTCTGAAAGCAGGTTTGATGATAAACCTCATTGGCAAGATATAATAGTCCGTCTGCAATTCTTCCGGGCATTTGCTTCTGCGTCAGGCTAACCAGTCTTTTGTATGTATATATCGATTTTTGATTGAGGTTGCTGATGAATGCTTCAGCAAACTGGCAATTCATTCTCAGCACTTTCTTAAAGTTTTGTACATCAATGAAGCAGACCTTTGATGCCTCAATGGCTGCAACAGTATAGTGGTGTTTGTTATCCGTATGAATTCCCGGTCCGCCAAGAATTTTCCATGGTTTGATAAAATTCAGGATAAGATTCCTGTTATTATAGCTTTCAATATAAATCTTCGCAAAACCTGTTACAATGGATATTACATGTGAGGAAGTTGTACCCTGTTTAAGGATAATTTCTCCGGGCCTGAAATTTACTGTATACCTGTCTTCATTTATTATTCGGAGCTCCTCCGGTTTTAAAAGCATGAACATGGGAGCCTTTTCAGAGCACTCTGCACAATTTTTACATTCAAACTGTTGCTTCATATACTTTAGGGCCAGAATCCGAAGTGCAAAGAAAAAAAAATTATGACAAATATCGGTGAATTTACAGATATAAAACTAATTATAACCGTAAAATCTCGTTTGACAAAAATTATTCTTGTTGTTTGAATTGCATTACTTTAGCACTTGACTTTTTAACTGCTGTTATAAATATAAATAATACATTTTCAGATATTTAAATTGACTTTTGCATGAAAAAATGTTTTTTTCTGTCCATTCTCCTGGTTATTATTCTGACAGGGTCTTGTGAAAAAGTTACGCTTGAACCGGATACGGATATTCCCGATAATATCAGCTATTCACTGGATATACAACCCATATTTGATGCCAATTGCACCAAGTGTCATGGTGGTTCAAGATCACCTGATCTGAGGGCTGATTATAGTTATGATGCATTGACCAAGAACGGCTATATTGATACAGCTGAGCCGGATAAGAGCTTTCTTTATACCACCCTTAACGGATCGCATGATTCAAGGGCAAATGCAAAAGAAAAACTAGTTATTCTTGGCTGGATACAGCAGGGAGCGAAGAATAATTAAATACAGTATGAAAAATTATTATCAAGTCACATTTTTAAGTAAATAGCAAGGTAGTATCCACGTGTACAATATTGAATGTGAATATTTCAAAATTAGCAGGTAACCATACCAGAAGTTATGTTGATAAAACAGAATAAAAAGTTATAAGTTGAACCCGATACAAAGTCGGAAAAATAAAACATAGATGAGAATTTATAAAATCATTACTCTTGGTACATTTTTACTGGTACCGTTATTTGTTTCAGGGCAGGAGGAAGAGGGAGATCAGCCTATACGTCCGCCATTTGAGACTATTACTTTAATAGAAAACCAGACAACGGTTAATCTTTTCAAAGGATCACTGAATTTTGAAATTTCACACCGATTTTCAAAAATTCAGGAAATTGGGGATCTGTTTGGTATATATGGAAGTGCGAATACACGTCTGGCAATGGACTATGGTATTACGGACCGGATCATGGTGGGAATAGGAACAACGCGGGATTATAAACTGCAGGATCTTGAATGGAAAGTAGGCATTCTTCAGCAAACCAGGTCGGGCAGAATTCCTGTTTCACTCAGCTATTACGGAAACACCGTGTTAGATGCACGG
>Ga0111176_1114_pt1 | contig 13700 bp, 8 predicted proteins | sample DeeMarSWOR324_28_FD_80229 | JGI IMG/M metagenome (GOLD analysis project Ga0111176, IMG submission 80229) | Bacteroides sp. SM23_62_1 | reverse complement strand
CAGCATGCAATGGTTATCTGTCCCACCGGAAATCACGTGATATCCCAGGTCGATAAAAGCGTCTGCCATAACAGATGCATTTTTCTTCACCTGCACCATGTAGTCCCTGAATGAATCTGCAAGGGCTTCACCGAATGCAACAGCTTTTGCAGCAATAACATGTTCAAGTGGCCCACCCTGTGTTCCCGGGAATAAAGCAGAATCCATGACCTGTGTCATCATTTTTACTTTACCTTTCGGGGTTGTTAATCCCCATGGGTTCTCAAAGTCCTCTCCCATCAGGATCATCCCACCTCTGGGGCCACGTAAGGTCTTATGGGTGGTTGTTGTAACGATATGACAATAAGGAAAAGGTCGGTCCAGAATATCTTTGGCGATCAGCCCTGCAGGATGGGCAATATCAGCCATTAATAATGCGCCCACACGGTCCGCTATCTGACGCATCCTCGGATAGTCCCAGTCACGTGAATACGCTGAAGCACCCGCTATAATCATCCTGGGCTTCTCCTGAAGAGCAAGATTTTCCATCATGTCATAATCAACACGCCCGGTATCAGGATGAACACCATATGCCACAGGACGATATAATATTCCAGAATAATTTACCGGTGAACCATGGGTCAGGTGCCCACCATGTGACAGGTTGAGACCGAGAAAAGTATCGCCAGGTTTCATCACTGCAAGCATAACAGCCGCATTAGCCTGGGCTCCGGAATGTGGCTGCACATTGGCCCATCCAGCTTTGAACAGTGCACATGCCCTGTCAATTGCGAGCTGTTCAACCTCATCAACTACCTGGCATCCACCATAGTATCTCTTACCGGGTAAGCCCTCAGCGTACTTATTGGTAAGGCATGATCCCATAGCTTCCAGCACCTGATCACTCACAAAATTTTCTGAAGCGATCAGCTCAATCCCTTTACATTGACGATTGTATTCTTTCTTAATAAGTTCAAATATTTTAAGATCTCTGTTCATAAGGAAAACCTGTTAGTGGGTTGGACAATTTGGACAAATATATCGATAATTTATCTCCTTTGCGGCTGACTCAAAATGTTGTTGGTTAAAATTTCAAATTATGACCCGTCTTACTATTCATAAAAGGATTACCCAAATAATTGTTGGATTGGTATTCCGGCATTTTAATGGGCATTCTTTGTAAATTCTTGTATATTAATATATTTTATTTGCCTCTGTAATATAGTAAGATTCTAAATTCGGTTCATTATTGAAATTAAAATTTTTAAAATAAAAAAACTTCTTTATTTTTATCTCAATTAATTCTTTTTATTAACTAAACTATCCTAAAATGTCAGAAGAAACCGCAACAACAAAAAGACCTGCATTGCTTACGGTCTTATGTATCCTGTCTTTTATTGGTAGTGGCCTCAGTGTATTAGTGTGGCTGCTCCTCACTGTAGGTATCGGCAGTTTTCTTGGCTTCCTTGAAAATATCCCGGGATTTTCAGATGCTATGGCCGGTAGTGGTGCAGGATTGGGTGTAGGTATCATGGTACTCAATCTGGTACTGAATGGTGGAACACTTGCCGGCGCAATCATGATGTGGCAAATGAAAAAACTTGGATTCTGGATCTATTCCGGAGCATTTGTTCTACAGTTTATACTCCCATTAATACTGATGGATGCCCGATTCAGCATTTTCGGTCTGATAATTATGGCATTGTTTATAACACTATATGGGCTCAACCTGAAACATATGAAATAGTAAAATATGCTAGAAGAAAGGCTGCCTCAGATTGAGACAGCCTTTTTTATCTCTATAATGGCTGTTTTATGTGCAACTTTTCACCCATCCGTCTTATTCAGAACGTATTCAATTCCATAACGGAGGTGAATACAGCTTATATATTATTAGGCACTGCCCTGATCCTGTTTATGATCATAATTATGTGGATAGTTTTCAATAAAGCAGGGCAACCAGGATGGACGGTGATCATACCTGTTTATAATCTTTATATCGGGCTGCAGGTTGCCGGCAAGCCATGGTGGTGGATCTTTGGATTGTTACTCATCTTGATACCAATATTCGGCCTCCTCTTTTTTGTCGTTGAGCATATTTTCGTGTCCTACAGCATCTCTAAAAACTTCGGGCATGCAACAGGATTCGCTATCGGGCTCATACTGCTCCCATTTATTTTTTATCCTGTCCTTGCCTTCGGCAGATATGTCTGGTCCATAGAGAGGGATGCAGCAAAGGAATGACAGCAATCATATTCACATCCTGCCCCCATTGGGACTTAGATTGTAACATTCGTCCTCCTGTCTGCAGACATATCGCCTCCCACTGAGGCCAAAAACATTCGAACTATACACCTAATACTAACCCAATCCCACCAGGAACCAGAAACCAGGGAGTAGATGTCCCGGCTGAAGCCGGGACATCTACTCCCTGGAGATCCTTTTCAGCATCTCCCTGTAGGCTGAAAAGACCCTGGCCCGGGAGACAAAACCCAGGTACTTCCCGCTGTCGAGTACGGCAATATTATACCGGTTACTAATCTGGAATTTCCCCGCAACCTCTTCCATAGGTTCATCGATGGATATGGTATATTGCGGCATAAACATAAGGTCCCTTACATATGTCTGCTGGTACATTGCCGGATCGAACATAATGTGCCGTATGTCGTCCATTTTTACAATTCCGTAAAAAATACCTTTCCGATCAACAACCGGGAAAATGTTCCTGTGGGCCTTTTTAATGACTTTTACCAGATCCCCCAGGGTGGCATCCGGGCTTACCGGATGAAAATCGGTTTCAATCAGATCATCTATTTTCATGAGCAGCAGCACATTATGGTCCTTATCATGTGTAAGTAATTCTCCCCTCTTTGCCAGCTGAATGGTGTATACCGAATTTGGTGTGAAAACCCGTACCGTAGCAAAAGAAATTGTTGACACGATCATCAATGGGAAAAACAATTCATAGCCTCCTGTAATTTCAGCTATCAGGAAAATTGCTGTCAGTGGTGCATGAATAACACCTGCTATCAGACCTGCCATACCAACAAGGGCAAAATTGCTCTCTGAGATATCAATCCCGAAAAGATTTATCAGTTTGGCAAAAAATAATCCAAGGTTAGAACCAATAAAAAGTGATGGAGCAAAAATCCCTCCTATCCCTCCACTTCCAAATGTTACGGATGTAGCAACCACCTTGAACGTAATTATGAAAAACAGGATGATGATAATGGCAATCACACTCCCTGAAAATCTTTCATAAAGAGTATTCTCAAAAAGATAGGAATAATTACCATTCAAACAACTGTTTATCGGTTCATACCCCTCTCCATAGAGAGATGGTATTAAAAAGATCAGAAAACCCAATGTGAGACCGCCAATTAAAAGTTTAAGATAAATACCCCTGATCTTTTCAAACATTCCCGTTATGTAAACATACATCCTGGTAAAATAGACCGATATAAAACCAGCCAGGATTCCAAGAAATATATACAATGGGATTTGATTCATATGGAAAGGTTCCCTGATCTCGAATGCATACAGCACATTCTGTCCAAGGAACAGATATGATGTCAAGGCTGCAGTGAGTGAAGCGATTAATAATGGAACCAGAGAAGCCAGGGTAAGGTCAAGCATGATCACTTCAAGTGCAAAAACGATAGCTGCAATAGGTGCCTTGAATATGGCAGCCATCGCACCACAGCTTGCACATCCCAGGAGGAGAATTGTCTGGGTATAATTCATCCGGAAATAACGGCCCAGATTCGAACCTATTGCTGCTCCGGTAGCGACTGTTGGTCCTTCAAGACCAACAGAGCCGCCAAATCCAACAGTAATCGCACTAGTAATAACAGACGAATAGAGGTTATGCCTTCTGATCACCCCGTTATTCTTAGAAATGGCATATAGTACGCTCGGGATCCCATGCCCGACAGGCCTTTTATTGATATATTTAATAAATAAAACTGTTATCAGTATACCAATTACAGGTGTTATAAAGTATAAATAATTGTAAGGCTTATAAAGCTCATTGGTAAGTAATAATTGTATGAAGTGTACAAGGTTTTTTATAATCACAGCTGCCAGCCCAACTCCCAGACCAATCAATGCACTGAGTAACATGATAAACTGTCGCTGCCCGATATTTTTTAATCGCCAGATTAAAAACCGCTGATATACCTTTATCCTTTTCATAAACCACAAAATTAATAAAACATGGAAATATTTTTAGTGGATAATCGTTCATGTCTCAATGCGGTGATAGTTGAAAACTCAGTAGAATACGCGTGAAATTTATTAGTAGTTTTGTTGTTTGCAGGGAATAGGGAATAGGGAGTGGGGAGTGGGGAGTGGGGAGCCCCCTGAGGGGGGATACTAGCTTGGAGGATTTACTTCATTTCCATACGCTTGTGAAATAACGGCGCACTAACAGGATGGAGAGGAAAATGGTTCCCGGTGGCATCAGGTCACCGGGAAACGTAAATAACCCGGAATGAATCGGGTTATCCCAAATAAGCGAACCGGCCGATGGCTCTCATAATCCCTGGTGACCGGCGAGGATACAGATAGCATCATCCCAAAGATTTTACATGAAAGAAAGGGATAAAAAACTATAGCAGAAGGTTTTAATATTTCCGGCGTGGTTCCTCGGTCACTTGCCTGCTTGAAGGCAGGCTTTTCTCCCTCGGAATGACCCGATTCAAAAGATACACATGCACCGGACCCAATAACAACTGAATCAATTACTGAATTATCAATTGAATAAACTACAGAATTAACAACTGAACTATAACCAAAGTGTCCCCACGGTTAACCATATTAATCCTTCTTCTCACAGCTGCAATAATTAATCTCTACCCGCAGGGAGCCAGCCCCGATCCCCCCGTCATCCAGGTTGTGAGCGTTGATACAGCCACGGGTGACGTTGTGATCAGCTGGGAACCAGGGATTACAGGGGGAATTAAGGAATATGTCGTGTATGATGTGAGACAAGGCCAGGATTCTGCAGCCGATGCACTCGACACACTCGATGTAACCGTAACGACTTACAGGCACCAGGGATCACAGGCCAGCTCACGTTCCGTATCATATACCGTTGCTGCTGTCTATGCCGATGATACCAGTCCTCTTGCCGATTTCCACCACACCATTTTCGCCACCACAACATATGATTCCTGTGCTAACCAGATCAATATCAGCTGGACTCCCTACAGCGCATGGGGAAGTAGTCTGTTAGCATACAATATCCACATCAGGGATATTCAAGGAAATTATTCCCTGATACCATCCATATCACCGGCTGTCACCAGTTACGAATATAATGGAGTGGAGCAGAATTCAGGATATTGCTTTTATATCGAAGCCGAGAATGATAAATTTCTTAGTTCCACTTCGAACAGGATATGTTTGAACACCACAAGAGCCTACCCTCCGTCATATATCAATGCGGACTATGCAACAGTTACCGCGGATAATGACATTCAGCTGAAATTCAGTTTCGATCAAAATACACAGTTGAATGATTTTACGTTATTCTTTGGAAATGCAGCCAGCGATATTGTTGTTCCGGTAGCTCAATTCGAGAATATAACTTCAGGTTCACTTACATATACCCATGATGTGTTTTCAGTGGAAAAAAAATCATATTATCAACTGGCTGTTGTAGATCTCTGTCCTACTAAAAACCCTGTTAAGAAATCCAATATTGCCAGTAATATCATACTTCAGGCAACAGAAGACAATTATGTCATAACCCTTGAATGGGATAATTATTACCAGTGGTTATCAGGTATCAAATTCTATAATGTTTACAGGATTACCAATGGTGGTGAAGTCGAAAAAATTGACAGCCTCCCCTATGGAATAAACACATTGACAGACAACCTGGGTATTATGATTACTGACGATAATCTTGTTGGTGACAAAGTGTGTTATTATATCGAAGCTGAAGAAAATGATGATAACATATATGGAATCAAAGGATTCAGTCAGAGTAACCGTGTGTGTATTTCTCTCGAGCCGAAAATTTACATGCCGAATGCTTTTACACCTGATAATAATTCCTATAATGACCGTATTAAACCCATCCTGACCTTTCGCCCGGAATCCTATCTTTTTGCTGTCTATGACAGGTGGGGATCCAAAGTGTTCGAGACAAAAAATGCTGATGAATACTGGTATGGTAAAATCAATGGAAGGAAAAAAGCTCCCCCGGGGGTTTATGTTTATTATCTCAAAATCACTACGTCAGGTAATATTATCATTGAGAAAAAAGGGACAATCACTTTATTTTATCCCTGACATAATTTCTGATGAATAGCAGAAAATCGTTAATTTTACAGGTTCATTGTGCACTATGAGTATCCTGACTAAAACGGAAGAAGATCTCATTCAGTCCCAGTTTGAAGATCTGATGCAGAATTGCAGCAGGTGCGAGACAAAAACAGACCAGCGCCTGATCCGCAAGGCTTTTAAATTTGCCTGTGAAGCACACAAAGATATGAGGAGGAAGTCAGGTGAACCATACGTCCTTCATCCCATTGCCGTAGCAAAGATCGTAACGACAGAAATCGGGCTGGGTCCAAAATCGGTTATCTGTGCTTTGCTCCATGACGTGGTTGAAGATACCGATTATTCGATCGAGGATATTGAAAATCATTTTGGCAAAAAGGTAGCTTCAATCATTGATGGCCTTACAAAAATATCTGATGTTTTCGATAAACAATCGTCTCTTCAGGCTGAGAATTTCAGGAAGATGTTGCTTACATTGTCTGATGATGTCAGGGTCATCCTGATAAAACTGGCGGACCGGCTGCATAATATGCGCACACTTGACTCCATGCCACCTAACAAACAGATCAAAATGTCAGGAGAAACAATCTATCTGTATGCTCCACTGGCCCACCGACTGGGTTTATATGCCATTAAAACAGAGATGGAGGATCTTAGCCTGAAATACAGGTATCCAAAAATATATCAGGATCTGGTAAACAAAGTTAAGGACAATGAAAAGAGGCGGCAGGGAATGATCAATAAATTCGCACTTCCGATCATTGATAAACTGGAAAATGCAGGATTTACATTTGATATATCAGGAAGACCGAAATCCATTTATTCCATCTGGAATAAAATGCAACTTAAAAATGTTCCCTTTGAGGAAGTATATGACCTGCTGGCAATAAGGATTGTTTTTGATCCGCTACCAAATATCCCGGAAAAAACACAGTGCTGGAATATATATTCCATCATCACCGATACCTATATGCCCAAACCGGACCGGATCAGGGATTGGGTATCCACACCAAAAGCAAACGGTTATGAAGCATTACATGTGACAGTTATGGGCCCTTTTGGTAATTGGGTTGAAGTACAGATCAGAAGTAAACGAATGGATGAAATCGCCGAGAGGGGATTTGCCGCCCACTGGCATTACAAACAAACCGGTTCTTCAGGCAGCTCTGAACTGGACAAGTGGATCAAAAGAATCCGGGAATTACTGGAAAATCCTAACAGCAATGCTCTTGAATTCCTGGATGAATTTAAACTGAACCTGTTTTCATCAGAGATACAGGTCTTCACCCCTAAAGGAGAAATTAAAACACTCCCCAAAGATTCGACTGCTCTCGACTTTGCCTATGAGATCCATACAGAAATTGGCAACAAAGCCATAGGTGCAAAGGTTAACCATAAGCTGGTACCTCTTAACAATAAACTTAACAGTGGTGATCAGGTGGAAATCCTGACCTCGGATAATCAGAAAGCCCAGTCTGAGTGGCTTAGTTACGCTATCACAGCGAAAGCAAAATCGGCTATAAAATCTGCCATTAAAGCAGAAATAAAAAACCGTATTGAGGTAGGTAAACAGCTACTTGAAGAAAAACTGCAAGAGTATAATCTCAAACCAAGCTCCAGGATTTTTAAGAAACTTTTGCCCGAATATGAAGTGGTCTCCAAAGACGAATTGTACAGTAAAATAGGAAGTGGAATTATTACCCTGGATGATTTAAAAAAGATACTTAAGAAGAACACTAAAAATAAATGGATACGTTATTGGGAATTGCAGTTTGGATTTTCATCAAAACCTAAAAAAGAAGAACCAAGGAAAACTACAAAACCAGTAAAAATCAATCCCGGGTCAGCCTTTATGATCAGGGAAAATCCGGATGAACCGGAGCGGGAATATACACTTGCAAAATGCTGTAATCCTATCCCGGGTGATAATGTGGTCGGGTATCGTAACCAGGACAACAAAATTGTAATCCATAAAAATAAATGTACGAATGCCATAAAATTAATGTCAAGCCAGGGACACCGCATCATCCCGGCAAAGTGGACAATCCATAAAATTCTTTCCTACCTGGTCAGAATAAGTATCTCGGGAGTCGATAAATTCGGTATTTATAACCAGATCACTACGGTCATTTCCAAAGAGCTCTCAGTTAATATGAGGAACATTAATCTCGCCAGCCACGATGGTATCTTTGAGGGAACCATTGATCTTTATGTTCATAATACTGCTGATCTTAACAACCTTATCATGAACCTCATCAGAATTAAAGGCGTGGATTCAGTTAACCGTGTAGAATCAATGGAAGAATAATTTCATAAAATTCCATCTTCATTCGCTTCATATTATAAAAAAGTTATATATTTTTGTAATTATTTTTAATTAGACTAAGTTATGATCACTGAAGAAACCAGGGAGACCGTTAAGAAGATCTTTACCGAATACCTGGAAAAAAAAGGGCACCGCAAAACTCCCGAAAGATATGCGATACTTGATGAAATCTATTCCCGCGATGGACATTTCGATATTGAATCGCTCTACATCTTTATGAAAAACAAAAACTATCGGGTCAGTCGTGCAACCTTATATAACACGGTTGAATTATTACTGGATTCTCATCTTATTATCAAGCACCAGTTCGGGAGGAATATTGCACAATTTGAAAAAGCTTACCATTGCAAGCAACATGACCATCTGATAGATATTGAAACCGGCAAGGTTATCGAATTCTGTGATCCCAGGATCGATGAAATCATTAAGTCAGCCTGTGAACTGAATGGATTCAAATCTTCACATCATTCACTCTATATTTACGGCACTTCAGACAGTGAAGGGAAATAGTTATTTTGTTCCTGTTGGCAACGTCTTTAGAATCGAGTCATCCAGGGGCAGTGAAGCCTTACTGCCCTGCTCCTTAATCCATGCTTGCTTCCAGCGTTTGTGAATTAACAGTTAATTAAATCCTGGGGTGGTCCCCGAAAAAATATTTAAATTATTTGTACCTTGAAACCCTTGTATAAAATAATAGAATTTCAATGAAAGCAGATATTTTGTTAGGTCTTCAATGGGGTGATGAAGGCAAGGGCAAGCTGGTTGATGTCCTGACCCCGAATTATGATGTAATTGCACGGTTCCAGGGAGGGCCAAATGCCGGACATACGCTTGAGTTCAATCATATCAAGCATATCTCCCACAATATCCCATCCGGGGTCTTCAGGGAAAGTAGCATCAATGTGATTGGTAATGGTGTTGTCCTTGATCCAATATCATTCAAAGCAGAAATAGATGATATTTATAAAATTGGCATCGATCTGAAAGGAAGGCTTAAGATTTCCAGGAAAGCTCATCTTATCATGCCCACCCACCGTATACTTGATGCTGCATCTGAAGCAGCAAAAGGCCAGACTAAAATCGGGTCAACATTAAGGGGAATAGGACCCACATACATGGACAAGACAGGCAGAAATGGCCTTCGGGTAGGTGATATACTGAGCAGTGACTTTATGGAAAAATATAGATTTCTTATCAAAAAGCACCAGGAAATTCTTAAACAATTCGATTTTGACTATCAAATAAAGGATTATGAAGCCGGCTGGTTTGATGGTATTGAAACCATGAAACAGTTTGAATTTGTTAATAGTGAATATCTCATTAACAGGTATTTAAATGAAGGAAAATCATTACTTGCAGAAGGCGCACAGGGCACCATGCTGGATATTGATTTTGGTTCCTATCCCTATGTAACATCATCCAATACGATATGTGCAGGGGCGTGTACCGGACTGGGTATCGCTCCCAACAAAGTAGGTGAGGTAATGGGTGTGTTCAAAGCATACAGCACAAGAGTTGGTGGTGGGCCTTTCCCGACCGAGCTGACAGACGAAACAGGTGAGCTGTTGCGCAAGCATGGTGGTGAGTATGGTGCAACAACCGGCAGGCCACGCAGATGCGGATGGCTTGACCTGCCAGTGCTTAAGTATGCCATCATGTTGAATGGTGTATCACACCTTCTTATGACCAAGGCAGATGTTCTCTCCCACTTCAGCACAATCAAAGTATGTACTGCATACAATATCAATGGTACGATAACCGAAGAAGTACCCTTTGATATCCAAACAGATGTTGAACCTGTCTTTGTTGAAATGAAATCCTGGGGAAAAGACATTTCAGGAATCAGAAAGGCTGGTGATCTCCCTCCTGAACTTAAAGACTATGTTGTTTTCATAGAGGAACAAACAGGTGTACCTGTAAAAATAATCGGCGTGGGTCCGGAAAGAGAGCAATTTATCGAGTTAAGCTAATTCTGATTTTGTCTGTTCGGCAGCTCAAGACCATACCCTGATGTCTTGTCAGCCCTTCTTAATAAAAAGGCAAATCCCAATCCGAATAATCCGAGTACTGCAAGCATCAGAATAGGATTTGTGTAGTCATATACTCCTTCTCCTTTTGCGACTATTTCAGAAGTTATCCCCGGATTGGAACGGTCCAGAACGGTACCTATTAAAATCGGAAAGGCCCATAATCCCAGATTCTGAATTGAAAACATCAGACCATAGGCTGTTCCCAGCCTTGATTCATCAACTATCTTTGCGACTGAAGGCCACATTGCAGCAGGAATAAGGGAAAAGGCAACACCCAGCAGGAACATAGGAATATATGGGGTAATCATCGTCATTGAGAAGCTCAAATGTACAAGGATTAGCAGAAGTGATCCGAAAAGCATAATTGATGCACTTTTCCCCCTGTTATCGGCAAACCATCCAAAAAGTGGTGTAAAAAGGATCGTTCCATAATAAACCATGGAAGTTATATTGCTTGCCCACGATATGGTTAATCCGAACTTATTATGCAACAAATCAGGTGCATATTTAATGAAAGGAAAAACAGCCGAATAAAATGTCACACACAATAATGTAATGAAGATATAAGACCGGTTCCTCAGAAGGCCGATGATATCGGCAAACCTGAATTTCTCTTTATCTGTAATAACTATCCTTCTCTGCCTGTCAAGTTTCAAATCAGCAAGGAGATAAACTAAGAAAAATACAAAACCGATTGAAAGCAATAACAAACAAAACCAGATAGGTGTAGTCCAATTGGGACTTACCAGCAGCGGTGTAATATTAAAAGACAATGCTGATCCGAGCCTTGCAATGGCCAGATTGACACCCAGAGCTAGCGCTATCTCCCTGCCCTTAAACCATTTAACAACTATTTTTGTGATCACCACGATACTTGTTTCGGCACCAAGGCCAAAAAGAAAAAACCCAAAATACATAACCTTCAAAGCAGGTGAATATCCCGGGAGGAAGGAAAGACAGAAATCATACCCGACCCCTCCGGCATTAAAATAATCCGAAGCCCCGTATGCAGTAAAAAAAGATCCAAAAACCATTAACAGTGCAAATGTAGTTCCGGTGATTCTTATTCCAAGCCTGTCGGCAATGATGCCTCCCAGAACAGCCATTGCGAGGAAAACATTCGGGACGGAGTAAGCAGATATGAATAATCCGTAATCCGTGGAACTGAATCCAAGCTTTTCTCCCATGTATTGTTTTAAAGGGGATAAAGCATCATAGAAATAATAATTTGCCGCCATCGAAAAACTGACAAGTATAAGTACCATCCATCTAATAGCCGGATACTCATTAAGGGCTCTTGTTATTTTTTCCATGGAATTATATTTAAAGTTCAATGTTCATGGTTTTACTACCCATGATCCATGCTATCAGCTCATGGTTCAATGTTCATGGTTTTGATATCCATGCTCCATGTTCACTGAGATTGTCATTTCACGAGCATAAGTGAAGTGAAATTACTGAGATGAACTCCAGTCTGCCGCCTGGCATAAATCCCGGTCTGCCGGGACTTCTTGCTCCCAGTTCAAAATTTATGGCAGGAAATTACCGCCTGTTCCAGTTTTACAGGCAGCATGCCACATGATCTTAATACCGATTGCGCCTTAAATGTAACATATTAATTTGAATTCCTTTGAACAACCGATTAGTAAACCGGGATGCCTTTATAAATTTGGAAGATTCATAAGTAGATTCCTTTGTGGCTTCCTTTGTGTCCGCTGTGGTTTCCTTTATGTCCTTTGTGGTTTAAAAGATATGTACACTCACAAACATATTTATAATGATGATTTGTATTTAATAATTTGGACTGTTACATCATGTAAAAAGATAATTTTTCTTAATTTGGGTACATTCTTAAAAAATGTTCCCCATGAAAACGCTCAACCAGCTTTTTGAAGATAGTGTCCTCAGTTACACTGAAAATACACTTATACTGGAGAAGCGAACAGATAAGTATGAAACCTTCAGTTATCGTGAAATCCGGAAGGAAGTGCACCGCTTTGCTGCAGGTCTTCTGAGCCTGGGTATCCAGAAAGGTGACAGGATTGCATTGTTTTCAGAAGGAAGAAAAGACTGGGTCATCAGTGAACTGGGTATACTTTATGCCGGTGCAGTGAATGTACCTCTTTCCGTGAGACTGGCAGAACCTTCAGAACTAAAATTCCGTCTGGAACATTCCGGATCAAGAATGATTATCACATCATTAAATCAGTCAAAGAAGCTGGAGTCACTGAAAAACCAAATAAGCTGCCTGGAAAAGATCATCCTCCTTGATCCGAAGGACTCATACGATGAAAAAGAACTATTCTTCGGAAATATTTGTAGCAGGGGTGACGAATTACTTGATAAAAGCAACGAAATATTCGAGGAGAGATGGCTTTCTGTAAAACCGGGTGATTTTGCAAATATATGTTATACCTCAGGCACAACTGCAGATCCGAAAGGTATTCTTCTTACGCACAGGAACTATTATGTAAATGTTAAGCAGGCCCGAAGTCTTATGCCTGTACCCGAATGGTATACCACCCTTCTGATTCTTCCCTGGGACCATGCATTCGCCCATACCTGCGGGATATACACTGTGATCTCGGCAGGTGCGAGCCTTGCATCCGTACAGCTGGGATCCACTCCCATGGAGACACTTAAAAATATCCCTGTGAATATTAAGGAAATAAGGCCGGTTTTTCTATTAAGCGTTCCTGCTCTGGCAAAAAACTTCAGGAAAAACATTGAAAAAGGAATCCGGGATAAAGGGCTTATAATCGAAAAGCTGTTCCGGCATGCCTTGAGAATTGCTTATAAATATAATGGTACAGGTTGGGATCGTGGTAAAGGATCAGGGAAATTATGGAAACCAATATTGTGGTTATATGATAAAATCTTGTTCAGGAAAATCAGGGAAAATTTTGGCGGCAGGCTTAAATTCTTCATTGGTGGCGGTGCCCTGCTGGATATCGAACTGCAAAAATTCTTCTATGCCCTGGGAATCCCAATGTTTCAGGGTTATGGCCTGACTGAAGCAGCACCGGTGATCTCTTCCAATTCCGAGGAAAGGCACAAACTGGGCTCTTCCGGTT
>Ga0111176_1113_pt1 | contig 13739 bp, 10 predicted proteins | sample DeeMarSWOR324_28_FD_80229 | JGI IMG/M metagenome (GOLD analysis project Ga0111176, IMG submission 80229) | Bacteroides sp. SM23_62_1 | reverse complement strand
TGAAAAATAAGGCTATACAAAACGAGGAACTCCACTTTAAAAGAAATTCCGTAATTTAGTATTACCAAACAAGCAAACAGATGAATAATTTCTTCCAGTTTCTGTTACATTTCATTTTCATTGCCACCTTCCTCTTCGTATTCATCATTGCGATCATCATACTCAAACCATTCAGGATACACAGGAAAAGAAAAATCTCCACCATTACACTGAAGCTTAGCTACCTGTTATACCTGGCATTTTTCCTTGGCTTCGTGTACCTTGTGTTATTCTTTGCGAACAATAATATGAGCAGTGAAGATGTTCTTGAGGACCGAACCTCCGTGGTCTATTATATCATCGTACTGGTATCTTTCTTTCTTCCAAATATCGGAATTATGATACGTAGAAAATTCAAAGAAACAAGGAGCATCTACAACTACGCCGTTACCTTCCTGAATTTCTGTGTTATGCTGGCCCTGATATATATGATGAATCATATCCAGTGGTCATTCTGAGCATAATCCTTTTACAGCCATTCCAGAATTTTCTCCAGTTTGACTTCATCATTCAGGCTTCCATCCAGCCAGTGAATTTTTGTGCCCATCCTGTCCATCCTCCTGAACCAGGTCATCTGTCTCTTAGAAAACTGATGAATAGCAGTGTTCAACCGGTCAACCATTTCTATGTACTGAAGTGTGCCATTCAGATAATGGGTTATGTATTTATATTCAAGGCCATAATAGATCATCTTGTCTGGTGGTATCCCACTCTTTAACAGCTGATCAACTTCCTGAACCATGCCTTTTGAAAGCCGTTCTTCAAGCCTTTCAGTAATTCTCCTGCGTCTATCTTCCCGGTTGAGTTTTATTCCTATAATAAGTGCATTCAGTGCCGGGTATTCACTGTTATATTCAGGATGATCATGGTAGAATAATCCGATCTCAATAGCCCTGATAAGCCGTTTTCTATCAGTTATGTCAGTAATATTGTGAAGATCCCTGTATTTTCTTAATCTGATCTCAAGTTCCTCCATGGTCTTTCCTTCAAGCTCCATTCTTAATCCCGGACTTTTCGGGACATTGATCAGCCGGTAACCTTTCAGGACGGCTTCCAGGTAAAGACCACTGCCTCCACAAAGTACCGGCATTTTATCCCTTTCTCTAATATCTTCGAATGCATTCACAAAATCACGCTGGTATTCATATACATTGTACTCATATCCTGGATCTACAATATCAACGAGGTGAAAAGGGATCATTTTTCCAGCTACTTCGTAATCCTTATAATCCTTTCCTGTACCAAGGTCCATGCGCCGGTATACCTGCCTGGAATCAGCACTGATTACCTCCCCATCTACTCTGGAAGCAAGTAATGCAGCCAGCCTGGTTTTTCCTGCTGCGGTCGGACCGAGAATAGTGATGAGATTATATGGTTTATTTCCCATCTATGTTATGCTATTAATAAAAACTGAAGCCAGTTTTCTTTACCCACAGAGTATATAGATTTCTTACAGAGAGCACAGGGTAATTGTACATCAAACTTACAGCAGAATTATTATTCTCTGTGATCTCTGTGGTTTAGAATCCTCAAAATTAATAAAACAAGCTGTTAAACACCCTGGCGGCAATAATAACATAATAAAATTCTAATCTCAGGTATAAATTCTTAATTTCGCAACCTGAAACATGTTCTTATGCCAGATAACAGAATTAATATTAAGAATAAAAAGGCTTATTTCGATTTCGAGATTCTTGAAAAGTTTATTGCCGGAATGGAATTGACCGGTACTGAAATAAAATCTATCCGAAATGGCAAGGCCAGTCTTGCAGATTCCTATTGTTATTTTAAAAACAATGAGTTGTGGGTAAAAGGAATGCGTATATCCGAATATACATATGGCAATTATTTAAACCATGACCCATACCGGGAAAGAAAATTATTGCTGAACAGAAACGAATTGAACAGGCTGGAAAAAAAAGTAAAAGAGAAGGGGTTGACAATCAGCACCTTACGTCTTTTTATTAATGATAAGAACCTGGCAAAACTAGAGATTGCACTTGTAAAGGGGAAAAAAGAGTATGATAAGCGTGAAACAATCAAGCAAAAAGATCTTCAAAGGGAAATGGATCGTCTTGGAAGGATCAGGTAAAGCTTATTGTGCAAAAAAGAAATTGATCACCTGATAAACCTCATCGGTGATCAACTCTGAGCGGTAATCAAAAAAATCATCAATTGCTTTCAGTAATTCATCAAAACTCAGGTAGGCATCTCCGTCATTATCAAGAGAATGAAACTTTTCTGGCATATCTATCAATGATAATCGTTCACCTGATTGCAGGGATGCGAGATAAAGAATAAGATCCCTGCGCGGGACAGCTTCTTTACTAGCCAGCATATTAATCAGTTCCTCCTCACTTAATGTAACACCATTTTCATCTACTATTCCACCCGGGCGCGTATTCCTTTCCCTGTCCATATAATCTGGCACACCATCGTTATCATCATCATAGGGACATCCCAGTGTATCCACTTCAACACCGGAAGGTGTACCCGGACAATCATCCACAGCATCAATAATCCCATCCCCATCTTCATCTTCAAACATCGTATAATCAAAATCATCCAGCTCGGCAAACAGTAATTCCTCAACAATCACTTTAGGTTCAGAGAAAAGATCGAGATGCATGGTAAGATATGTATATGTGAAATGGTCATAATTTTTTTTGCCTGTTATGCCTTCTCCTTCCCAGCTTACATTATCAATAAGATCTGTGAATGTAAAATGAAATGATGTTGCCAGTCTCATTTTAACCCGTTCACCAACACGAAAATCCATACCGATATCCAGAGGGATCGCAAATGTATTTTGGCTGTAATTCCCCAGGCCATACAGGTTCTTCTCCCTCAGGTCTGTTTCAAAATTCCAGTCACGATAAAGAACCCTGTTTGGTAAAAGATTCTTCTGTGATTCGCTGATATTCCTTATCGAACCATCGGACCAGTAGTAATATGGAGTACCTTCAGCATCCAGGAGGTCACCCTTGGAACTGAATGTTAAGTTTTCAACGCCCACAGATAAAAATGGTTTCACAACCGGATCTTCACGCTTGAAAATATGGCCGAAATTATATTCCATATTGATCCCGAAAGTTATGATATCAGACCTGAAATTCAGGTTCCTGGAAGTATCTGTAAAAGACCTTTCATTAGCGGTCAAAGCACCTGTATATAAGAAAAAATTACCCAGGAAATTCCGTTTTCTGTCGATAGATGTCGAAACATTGACCTTGAATGCATAATTACCAATCATTGGATTGAAATAATCATTCCTTACATCACCATAAAAATTCATAATTCCTGCACCAATTCCAATAACCGGTTTATACACAGGATTTTCAACTCTGATTTCTCTCCTCAGCAATGAGTCAAGTTCTTCCTCCTCCTGCCCGTATGCAAAGCTGATGGAAAAAATAAGTAAGGAACAGGTACATATCAGCCGGTATATTCCGAATAATCTGATCATATGTCATAGTATATTATTTCCAGTATCGTGGATATTGATTTACCAGAAACGCCATCAATAATCCTTCCCTCATATTTCAGACAAATAATTCAATAGTCACACAAAATAACAGTCTTTTATCTTTTTCCTTTTATCTTTTATCTTTCTAATCCCTTCCTGCCATCCGCCAGGCTTCTGCCACCTCAATCCTTGTACCATTCTGATAAGCCACAATGAAAGCTCCTGAAATTTTTTTCCGGGTTACAACCATTTCCCTGAAGTCACTTGCATCGCTGTATTTTGCAAACGATCCAATAGAGAATTTATACCACCCATCATGAAATTCTATTTTGACCGGTCTTTCAAAATTATACTTCTTGTAAATGCTTACCGGATCAACCAGTTTATGTGTTGCGGCAAGCTGTACTCTATAATAGATACCTGTTTCAACCGGCAGCAGGAGAGTTGGTGGGATATCACTGTATCTTGTCTCGGGTTGGCGGGTTAAAGGCTGTGATTCTGTCACAGTCCTGGCCGGTTGTTCTGTTACCTCTTTGGTGGGTTCTTCTTTTACTTCAGTTGATGTATCTTTAGGAGGTGGCGGAGGAGCAACCCCGCTTTGAACTGATGCTAGGAACTGTTCAACATTCTCTGAAGTGACACCCGCAAGGTTAATATCCTGCTGAGTAATATCAATAACAATATTTCTGCCTTCGTCAATATATGAGAGCTGACCCGTGATGGAAAGATTATTGATAGTCTTACCGGATGAGGGGATCAACCGGTATGAGATAACGAATCCTGATTCCGGTGGCAAATTCATCCACACAATTTTAGCCAGCCCATCCTTAAAGGTAAAAATACCATCTTTTGAGTCTATACTCTTTGCTTCAAAACCTTCAGGTATGATCTCCTCAATTTTTGCAAACTTATCCATGCTCTTTTTATATATCAGCAGCCTGACAATAATATCATTCCCTGATTCAGCATTGAAAGGTGCCTGACGGATACACTGGATCTCATATTTAGATTCAAGAGCTTCCTTCTCAGCAAGGAGGACCTGCTCAAATTCTGCCACATCAACCTGAAGATTTTCTGCAACCGATGGTGAAGGGTTTATTTTTATGGTGCCGGATTTCAGATTCACAGATTTTCTTTCATCCTCCTCCACGTAAGAGAACTCACCGGTAATCGTAAATTCCCCCTTTAACCTTTCATGAACCTTTACACGGTAAGCAATACTGACTTGTCCTTCCGCTGGCAGTTTTAACCAGATAAATCTGACTCTCTGCCTATCGAAGCTGAAATCTGCAGTGCCGGAATTGACAGCTGTAGCAGTTAGTCCAAAGGGTAATTCCTGTTGAAACCGGGAGAATTCTTCAAGACTGCCTTTCTGGATTACAATATTGATGTCGAATTCTTCGCCGGCTTCTACTGCACCGGGGATGTCCATTGTAACCGATATGGTTGCCTGCGGGCAGACTATTCCTGTTAATGAGAAACTCAAACCAAGAATTTGGATAAATTTCTTAATCATTAGATTTTCAATATTTTGCTTATTATAAATGTAAATATCAGCATTTTTTAACAAGAAATCAAAAGAATGAATTAACAGGGTATCAAAATTTTTACTGATTACTCAGTATAAGTATTATCATAAAATAACATCAAATATGACAGGGAAGATTAGAAATTTGGCGTCAGGAGATATTTTGAATAAAATTCATTTATATGTTCAACTGCTTCATCGGCGGTGTCAACGAGTTTGAACAGGTCCATATCTTCCGGGCTGATATTATGCTCTCGTTCGAGCATCACATCACGTATCCAGCTGATAAGGCCTGACCAATAGTTTTTCCCCACAAGGACAATGGGGAACCGTCCGATTTTTTCTGTCTGGATCAGTGTGATGGCCTCAAAAAGTTCATCAAACGTTCCAAAACCACCTGGAAGGACGATAAATCCCTGTGCATATTTCATAAACATAACCTTTCTGACGAAAAAATGATCAAAAGTGATCAGTTTGTCAGGGTCAATAAATAGATTGGCTTCCTGTTCAAATGGAAGTGCGATGTTAATGCCTACCGACCTTCCTTTTCCCCGCCTGGCACCCATATTAGCAGCTTCCATTATCCCGGGGCCTCCTCCCGTAATGACCCCATAACCATGTTGTGTCAGTTTAAATGCAATTTCTTCTGCCAGTTTGAAGTATCCTTTATCGGGGCCCGTGCGTGCTGATCCGAAAATTGATACGCAGGGACCAATCCTTGCAAGTTTTTCAAAACCTTCAACAAACTCCGACATAATCTTGAAAATTTTCCATGAATCGTATGTCTGGATCTCATTCCAGTCTCTTTCCTTGAAGGCCCTTTTTATTTTATCTTCATTCGTATCCATAATAAATATTTTGAAAGGGTAAAACGAATAATTATTCTTACCATGTAAGTGCTTTTTTCAGGAATTGACCTGTATAGCTGTTTTTGCAGCGGATTACATCTTCAGGTGTTCCCTGGCATATTACCTCACCTCCCCTCAGTCCTCCTTCCTTCCCCAGATCAATGATATAATCTGCAAACTTAATTACATCCATGTTATGTTCAATGACAATAACCGTGTTACCTTTATCAACGAGTGTGTTCAACACACTCAGCAGTACCCGGATATCCTCAAAATGCAATCCTGTTGTGGGTTCATCAAGTATATACAATGTTCTACCGGTATCCTTCCTGGATAACTCTGCTGCCAGTTTCACCCGCTGTGACTCACCACCCGACAGGGTTGTGGATGGTTGACCAAGTGTGATATATCCTAGTCCAACATCCCTGAGGGTTTTCAGTTTCCTTGCAATAGACGGGACATGAATAAAAAATTCTACGGCCTTATTGATGGTGAAATTAAGTACATCACTGATTGAACACCCTTTATATTTAACTTCAAGCGTTTCCCTGTTATAGCGTTGTCCATTACAAGATTTGCATTCAACATATACATCCGGCAGAAAATTCATCTCAATCGTTTGTATTCCGGCCCCTTTACATTCCTCACATCTTCCGCCTGCAACATTAAACGAGAACCTGCCTGACTTATATCCACGAATTTTTGCTTCAGGAGTCTGTTCAAAAAGTTTCCTGATATCAGAAAATACTCCTGTATAGGTGGCTGGATTTGACCTCGGTGTCCGTCCTATTGGTGATTGATTCACTTCGATTACTTTGTCGATATGCTCAATTCCATTAACCGCATCATAACCTAATGGCTCCTTGAGAGAACGATAGAAATGCCTGCTGAGAATAGGATGCAGTGTATCATTAACCAGTGAAGATTTCCCGCTGCCAGAGACACCTGTAACACAGATAAATACGCCAAGAGGAAAAACAACAGAAATATTCTTGAGATTATTCCCCCTGGCACCGGTAAGGATAATTTGCTGTCCGTTACCCTGACGCCTTTTCACCGGTATATCAATTCTCTTCCGGGCACTCAGGTATAATCCGGTCAGTGTCCCTGAGATACCGATTTTATCCGGCGTCCCGGTAGCCACAACATGCCCTCCGTGCCTGCCTGCTGTTGGTCCCATATCCACGATATGGTCGGCGGATAAAATCATTTCCTTATCATGCTCCACTACAATGATCGAGTTCCCGCTATCACGAAGATTTTTCAGGGCATGTATCAGTTTGAGGTTGTCTTTTTGATGAAGGCCAATACTGGGTTCATCCAGGATATAGAGAACATTTACCAGCTGTGATCCGATCTGTGTTGCCAGTCTGATACGCTGACTTTCTCCACCGGAGAGGCTTCCTGCACTTCTGTCCAATGAAAGGTAATCAAGTCCCACATCAATAAGAAATCGTAGCCTGCTTTTCAATTCCTTCAGGATTTCAGATGCGATAACCTTCTGACGGCCGGAAAGTTTAGTTTCAAGATTCCCAAACCATTGGTAAAGCTCAATAATATCCATAGAGGAAAGCTCCGCTATATTTTTCCCGTCAATCCTGAAATGCAGTGCTTCCTTATGAAGCCTTGCCCCATTACACTCCGGGCAGGCAACCTTTTTTATAAACTGATCTGTATAAACATCATTTCTCCTGAGAGCATGCTCATACTGGTATACTGTCTGGATATAATTGACTATACCATCAAAACTGAGGAAATAATTGGATGTGTTTCCCAGGGGAGTATTCTGCAGTTTAAATGATTCTTCCGATCCATATAATATTTTGTTCATGGCTTCCCCGGGAATATTTTTGATCGGGGTATCGAGAGTGAAGTTATATTTAGCAGCGATTGCATCGAGTTGCCAGAAAATCAGGGCATTCCTGTATGGGCCAAGAGGCTCGATACCTCCTGAACGGATACTGCGGCCTGGATTGGGGATAATTTTTTGAAGGTCTACTTCATTGATTTCTCCAAGGCCGTTACACTCCTGGCAGGCTCCCTGAGGTGAGTTGAATGAGAAGGTATGAGGTGCAGGTTCATTGTATGAAATCCCGCTCGTAGGACACATCAGATGCCGGCTGTAATACACAACTTCATTTGTTTCCACATGCAGCAGCATCATTGTACCCTTACCCTGATCAAGCGCTGTCTTTATCGAATCAGTCAAACGCTTTGGATCCTCACCTGCTACCAGCCTGTCAATAACCAGCTCTATATGGTGTGCCTTATACCTGTCTACCTTCAGTCCATACACCAGATCCGTAATCTCTCCATCAATCCTGACATGGAGAAAGCCCTTTCTGCGGAACTGTTCGAATAATTCACGGTAATACCCTTTTCGGCCTTTTACAAACGGGGCCATTACAAGGATCTTTGCATTCTTGAAACGCTCAATGATCAGGTGAATAATCTGATCATCATTGTATTTAATCATCCTTTCACCTGTCACCCATGAAAAAGCATCAGCTGTCCTTGCATAAAGCAGCCTTAAAAAATCATAGATCTCCGTAATGGTACCAACTGTGGAACGAGGATTCCTTGAAGTTGTCCGTTGTTCAATAGATATTACAGGGCTCAGACCGGTAATTTTATCCACATCCGGCCTTTCCATGTTCCCAAGGAATTGCCGGGCATATGCTGACATTGTCTCAAGATACCTCCGTTGCCCTTCTGCATAAATGGTATCAAAAGCCAGAGATGATTTACCACTTCCACTTAAACCCGTTATGACCGTCAACTTATTCCTCGGTATTTCAACATCAATGTTCTTAAGATTATGAACACGTGCTCCCAGCACACGAATAAACTTATCGTCTTCAAGAAATTCCCTGTATGTTACCTTTTTTGTCAAAATCAGCCAGTTCTGTTAAAATACCCCTGTTAACAACCGGATTTGACTCCATTACCCATTATGTACTATCTGCCGGTTAGCAACCGGCAGAACTCATTACACTCCAAACCAACTCACGCACTCACAAGCAAACCAATATACCAGTATACCAATAAACAAATACACTACCTCCCATCATTCCACCCTTCCACTACTCCAATCTTCCACTGCTCCATATTCCCCCGATCTGAAGCCATCTCTTGGAATCTCAATGTAATACGTTTTTCCTGCAGAATTCACAAGTTTATTATCCCTCAGCCAGGGATTGAACATTTTCAATACCTTATAATTAATATTATATTTTGAGGCAAAATCTGCGAAATCCTCAACCGGTCCATCAACGGTTACTTCATAGGTCGGGATTTCTGTGTATAAATCCTCAGGTTCAATATAAAAGCCATATGATCCAGGATCTGAAAGGATAAGTTTCAGGGCTAGAATACGATAAATGAACCTTCCAGTTTCTTCATTTAACAAAAGGTCATAATAATTATTTACGTTTTGCCGGTTAATCTGTTCATTTAATCCGGACCGTCCCATATTATAACTTGCTGCTGCCATAGCCCATGACCCATAACGATCATAGGATTCTTTCAGAAACCTGCATGCGGCATGGGTTGACTTTTTAATATGATATCTTTCATCCACTTCACGGTTGACTTCAAGCCCGTTTTCCCTTGCTGCAGAGCTGACAAACTGCCAGAATCCCACAGCCTGGTCGGGTGATACTGCCATGGTAAGATCACTTTCTGCAACAGCCATGTATTTCATATCATCGGGAACATCATTTTTTCTGAGAATGGGTTCAATTACCGGGAAATACCTGTTTGCTCTCTTTAACAGAAGCAGGGTGTGCGATTGCCAGTATACATTAATCAATAATTCCCTCTCAAGGTTTTCCCTGACATCAATATATTCCAGTGGTACCCGCTCACCGGCAAATTCAAGTTCTTCAGGCAGTTCAACAGGATATACCGCATATCTCTGCGCTGTGATAATCTCATCAGGTTTTTCAGGTACAGCTTCCCTGCGGGCAAAAATAAAAAGGCAGGTAATCAGAATAAGGGATGAAATGGCAATTAAACCGAGCAATAACCGGCTGGTATGAATTATAGTCTTTTTCATGTTGGTATATTCTTTTGATCGACAGGATTACAATCTCTACCTGCAGGCAAGGTTAAATCCAGAACCTACAAAATTAGCTTTTTTTGAATAAAATCAGAGGGATGAAAATGATTGGATCAGAAATAAAAACTCAGACCCGTAAAAAGTCCAACCGAATAGGGATGAGAGGAGACAGCAGAAGATTTATTAATTGAATTAAGATAATATCTGAATATTGGTTCAAGATTAAGGTTAAGCCTTTTTGAGATAGCGTATTCAAGGCCCATACCTATGATGCTGCTATAGTTAACAGACTTAATATCAGTTGTTTTACCTATCTTTTCTTTTGATCCATCATCCAGAAAATAGGCATTACTCCCGATAAGGAAATTAGTGCTCAGACCACCCAGGAGATTAAAATCAAGTTTCCTGTCAAGTAATTTGAACCTGACAATCATTGGAACTTCAAGATAATCAAAATTCTGGATAATCTCTCCCTCATAAATCTGGGTGTTAAGATTACTGGAATTGGTTGGTGCATATGTTTGGTCCCGGTATAGATCATAGTTTGACAGGTAATAAACATCACCGCCGTTCGAAACAGAAATGGTCCCGGAGGAATTACTGACTGCATGATATTTATATATGGATGAGCCTCCAAATGTTTCAGCATCTGTGTTGTCCAGAAAATAGGCATAATCGACTGATAATCCGATTTTTGAGTAATAAATGCCTGACTGAATTGAGATTCTTTTTGCAGGAATATAATTTACATTTACCCCACCAGCATAAGCAATCAGTCCTGATTCAATCTGATCATAAGTACTGCCTGAATTCATTTCAGCCTTCTGTAATCCCATCCCCAAAGAACGGTAACTGTAAATTGGAGAAACCTGTGTGCCAACAGCCCATCTGTGTTCAATCCTGTCTCCCTGACCCGGCAAGTCAGAAAGATATAACTCATCCAGGTTTTCATCAGTAACAGGTTCTTCAGGTGCCGTTTTGCGATGGTATTGATCTGAACCTGCGGGCTTTCTTTCCCGGTAAGGTATCCTGTAATCCAGATTGGATATATAATTCATCTCCATGAAGGCGAGTTCAATACCGCTTTGAGTTGGGCCGGTTATGCCTTCAGTATGATCCACCAGTTCTGAAACCGGTATGCTTTCATCCAATGATTTATCAAATTCTGCAAGCAGTTCCCTTTTCTCATCCACTGTCTGTTTTTCTATCTGAAGGATTCCAGGTCCCGTGGCGGATTTCTCATCAACCGGTTCCTCTTCATCCATATCCCCCGCCTCTGCATAAACAGGTAATGTTTTTTCTGTCTCCTTAAAAACAGAGTCTGATGTAGATTGTTCCAATGTCAGCACCCTACGTTCATCAGTATTCCTGATCAAAAGGTAACTCAGTGATAGGACAGTTAAGATTGCTATGCTGGCTGCAACAGGAGCAAACCAGGCTATCCCTTTTTTCTTCATCCCCCGGTCAAGCTCATCCCTGATATGATCCCACACTTCAGACGGGGGCTCTTTTTCCCAGTTTCTTAACTTGCTATTGAAAATCCTGTCAATATGGTTTTTTTTCCCGTTCATTTATTATTAGAAACTTAAAATTCAGGAAAACTGGAATGTTGGAATAATGGAATAATGCCTTTACCATTATAAACCATTCCATTATTCCATCATTTCTTTCTTTAATAACCGATATTCTTCGATGAATGATATAATATTTTCACCTTCTTCTGCAATATACCCCTGGCTCTTGCCAGGTTTGATTTGGAAGTCCCGATTGTGATACCCATCATCTCACTGATCTCTTTGTGTGCATACCCTTCGATGGCATACAGGTTAAAAACCATTCTGTACCTGGGAGGCAACTCCTGAACCAGTTTGATCAGATCACCTGCGGATAATTTCTCAAAAACCCCTTCATATAACGGTTCCTCTTTCTTCATTTCCTGATCAGTTAATGGATATAAGTGCAGCTGGCTTCTGTATCTTTCAAGGGCTGTATTAATCATTATGCGTCTGATCCAGCCTTCAAATGATCCCCTGTGATCAAACTGCCCTAGTTTTTGAAATACTTTAATGAATCCCTCCTGTAAAATATCTTTTGCATCATCATAATTATTTGAATATTGCAGACATAATCCAAACATCTTTGATGAAAACATTTTATATAGTTTTTCCTGACTTATCCTGTCTTCATCAAGACATCCTTTAATTATGTCGTTCAACGGGTCCACCAAAAGCACTTAATGTGAAATTTCTACATAAAATTATGACAATATTCTGGTGGACAAAAAGTTTGCCAATTTTAATATTTTGCATGCACCTATCACACAGATGAAAAATGAAGCCCTGAGGTTGCGTACGCAACCAATTTATTCCAACGTTCATCTCAGATATAGTTATTTGGTAAATTCATATGCAAGTTGTGTATGTGGGGTTCCCCGGCAAGTTGGTCCGGTTTTTAACCGGACCTTACTTGCCGGCGCTGGATGTAATTGTAACGTCCGGTTTTTACCCGGACCTCACTTACCAATATTGGATGAAACTGTAAATGGGCTTTGTCACAACCTCATTAAAAGGTTTCTCGCAAAGTTCGCAAAGTTTTAGTAAAAGATCGCAAAGGCCTGATTAACATTGATTTGGTTTTTGCAAGCTTGGTGTTCTCTTTGCGTTCTTTGCGTGAAAAATAATTTGTGCCACAGCCTTACAATCAAATAGGCTAGCGTATGGCAGAAAAAATCAGGTTTTAGCAGCACACTACAACCTGGTATGTTATTGTGCACCAACAAGGGGTTCTGGATGCTGAATCCAGTAAAACAGCCCCGAAATTGATTGATTAAATACCGGTCTAACATTTTAAGAACAAATTTGAAAAATCTGATAATAAGGATAATAATTCTTATACTCATTCTCCTTTTCTTCCAGGAATGTGACAGTATTGAGAAGAATGGATTCATTGAGCCGGAGACAACTCATGGCATTATTAGAGATTACCGTTATATGAATGGATGTGGAATGGTCATTGAAATGGATGATGGAACAATTATTGTTCCTTATGCTCTCGACACAAGCCTGTTACTGGCTGACGGACAGGAAGTTGAAATTACCTATACTGTTATTACAGATATCAATTACACCTGTGGAGCAGGCTTACTGGCTAAAATATCCTGGCTCGAGATGGTGGGATGTGGCCCTGTGATAATGGAAAGTATCCACGGCAGTTCCCTTCCACTGGACTTTCCTGCTAATCCCTTCAGGATTTTAAGTGCAGAAATTAACAATGACTGTCTGGCTATTACCCTTTCCTATAGCGGAGGATGCGGGATTCATGAATTCATAATGTCCTATAGCGAATTACCGAGCTTCAGCCCGTATACAGGCACTTTAACCCTGTCACACAACGCCCATCGCGATATGTGTGAGGCATGGATAACAAAAACAATAAGCTATGATCTCACTGCATTACAGCGGGATGGATCGGACATGGTCAGGCTGTCTCTTAAAAAAGCAGGAGATCCGGATTACCGGTTAGTCATTGATTACTACTATAAATGAATCACCTCGTTATAGGCTGCTGCACTCGCTTCCATGATGGCCTCCGACATTGTCGGGTGAGGATGGATCGACTTGATAATCTCGCGTCCTGTTGTTTCAAGAGTTCTGGCAACCACCATTTCAGCAATCATTTCCGTCACATTGGCCCCGATCATGTGTGCTCCGAGTAATTCACCATATCTTGCATCATAGACAAGTTTTACAAAACCATCCTTTTCTCCTGATGCATTGGCCTTTCCTGAGGCTGAGTAAG
>Ga0111176_1112_pt1 | contig 13772 bp, 8 predicted proteins | sample DeeMarSWOR324_28_FD_80229 | JGI IMG/M metagenome (GOLD analysis project Ga0111176, IMG submission 80229) | Bacteroides sp. SM23_62_1 | reverse complement strand
TAGGCGGATCGTCGGGATGACTTGTATTTATCTCAGGTTTTGTACTTATCCGATGGCTTCGAGTTGTCGGATGATTGATTATACACGCTCCGTTCACACATCTTTACGTATACAGAATCTCAGTCATTTATCTTCACCACGTTTCTCCAGTACCTCACCTTCCCAACACCTTCTTTATCTTCGCTGCCATCAAACGACAGGTAGAAATAATTGGATTTCTGGCTGAATAATGTTTTACCCTTAAAATCGATCCTGGTTGCATTTACTATAGTATAATCTATTTGACCGGATTTCTTTTCAGTATAGAACATATCAGCATTTGTTTCAAACGGACCGTAAGTTACCTTGCCTGACTCCCATGTATATTTAGGCCTTCTGTAGTCACGGACAACATCCATCCTGAGATCGCATTTGACACCCAGGGTGATAGTTGTTTCTCCATTCAGTATCTCAACCGCCATTCCCAGTCCCGTTTTATCTGAATCGAGATAATTTATCTTTTCCATCCACTTTGATGAATTTACACTTTCATGATGAGGTATGAGGATCGTAACAAATCCGATGTGTTGCCCCTGTTCGAAAAATTGTCCTGTATACTCAGCGATCATATATTCATCCTGGTAATAGCGTTTTTCTTTCTCAACCTGTTCGAAACGATAATGATTTTTAGGGAAATATATCCATAGACGGGTCTCAGGATTCAGACTTTCATTTCTGAGAGAGTCATAACGGGTATTATACCAGTGATCTCCACTTTCAACAATCTCACGGGTATGCCACAGGTTTGCCGCTGTAAAAAATGCTTCAGTACGGGATTTGAAGACATCAAAAACTACATACAAGCCCGGATCCTTAATCCATACAATCACCCTGTCCCATTCATAGTCCAGGTTGTCATCAATCAGTCGTGTACGGCTATAATCAAATTCCGGGAAGGTCAGGAAATCTAATTTTTGTGTTCTAACCTTCCTGTAGGAACCAGCATTTCGAAGGAAATCCAATACAGATTGTGCCGGTATTTCTGGGTGGCCATCCGCACTATAGCGATATTCCCCCTTATCCTGTCCGAACCAGATCTTTTCCTGCCTGACACACAGCCTGTTATGAAAATAATCCTGACGGTATGCACCATAGGGCCCGCTTGGCATATAATCCCTGTAACCACCATCATGTAATAGTACCGAACCATTTTGCATTAACAGGACAATACTGTTCTCATCAGCATGTCCATGGGTCATCTTTTCTTCCTCAACCGGTATGGCATCACGCAGGTAATCCCGGTAAAGCAATCCTCCATCCCCCTCATCCCGGTAATTCAGTAGCATGTATGCTGATTGTGGCGACCACCCATCACGAAAAACGATCTTCTTCCCAATCATATCTTCCATGACCTCCATGCTTAGTTTATCGGGTTGTTCAGGTTTTATTGCATCTGATCCAAACCGCCAGGCATCTAACAAAAGGTAAGCGAGCCCGGTATTATGAATGGCATTCCAATCAATAAATCTGTCTGCTATGACATTGGCCGCCCATTTCATTTCAGCATCACTGTAAAAAGAGGCTGCAGCTTCAAAAAAAACAAGAAACCTGGACCAGTTCGACTGCCAGTCGGCATCACCGAAGTCAGGTATCATGCCGTCCGGGCACATCAGATAAAGAAAATACCGGGCATAATAATACATCTCCGGTGTCCTTAATAGTTCTTCCATTTCCCCTTTTACATCTGCGTATCCAAGAAGCGAATAGAGCCAAACTCCATGGTAAATCATTGCATCTTCAATTTCCCAGTTTCCCAGGTTATCGCCAGCAAGAGCTTCTTCATACATTTTCCACTGCTTTACATCCGTATGATCCGGCAGCGCTTTCACTGCCCATGTCAGTGTTTCAGCCCTCAGCATGGCCCTGTTCATAGCCCCCCATTCCTGGCTTAACAGAGTATAATTTATGCTGTGGGCAATAATTTCCTCCATCTGTCTCTGTTGCTTTTCCTTCAGGAATCCTTTTTCCTTAAGGATATAAAAAGGACGGATATAACGCATGGTTGTAAAAAAATCCGGAAGTGCCGGGACACCATCAGCATAATCAATCCTTTTCTTCACAGCATCTGCCGGGTATTCACTTTTAAACACGCTATACCTGAGCAGTGTTTCCAGGGCCCTGTCAGCATATTCCTTTTTCCCTTCCAATTGATAAAGAGTGGCATATATAGTGGCCATCTCAAGAAACCGGCCCGGTGAACGGTAACCGAAAATATTCTCAGGATCAATGCTTTTCCTCCATACTTCTTCCAGTGAATCATAATGCTCCCATGTCCAGTCGGCTGAGGACCTGGCAAATTCGAGGAATCTTTTAAGTGGAACTGAAGCAATATCTTCCTGCGTATAAACTCTATTGAAAGACAATAAAAGTAATGCCAACTGCAAATATCTGATGAGTTTCATCGGGTCAGATTTTAGTTTGTTGTATCATTAAAGATAAGTACAAAAACGAAGAGTGTGGATTGGATGATGGATTTTTTAAGAAGGCTCAGGTGAAATGGTTGTCGGTTGTCAGTTGTCGGTTGTCGGTTGATGAAGAAGTCTAAGGCTGAGGCTAAGGAAGGGTACATGGTGCAGGATTTAAAGTTTAAAGTTTAAAGTTAGTGTGGGTTTGGAGCGATGGGTGTGAATGCAGGAATTGGTGAAAGAGAAAAGGTGTGAAAAGGCAACAATAGAAAAGGCCCTGAAGGGGCCAGACTATGAATAGTCAGGGGTGAAACTCCTGGTCGGGAAAGTTCATATAACATTCAACCCTGAAGGGGTTGAAAAAGTTCTGCCGATTGTCAATCGGCAGCATATATACAGAGGATGAAACAGTAACCCCGGTTGTTAACCGGGGCAAATGGTTCCTGGTTCCTTGTTCCTTGTTCCTTGTTCCTTGTTCCTTGTTCCTTGTTCCTGGTGTGTGGGAGTTAGGGGCATTGTGTGTAGTGCTGCCGGTTTTCAACCGGCGATATATATCAACGAAGATTGACATAGAAAAGTCCGGTTTCCAACCGGATCTCTTCAAAGTTTTGCTTTTGCCTGCCTGCCGGAAGCAGATTTCGAATTTCGTTTCTCGCTTTTCTCTTTTATTTCGATTTTTCGTTTTTCGCTATTTCGAGTTTATTTCGATTCTCGTTTTTCGCTATTTCGAGTTTATTTCGATTCTCGATTTTCGCTATTTCGATTTTTCGATTTTCGCTATTTCGAGTGTGCCTTTCTGCCTGCAGGCAGGCCCCTACCCCCACCTGATTTTACTGAACACCACAAATACCATCATCTCCTCCGATATAAAGCTAAATGCTCCTTTCGATTTCAGGATATGGGAAGCGATGGCTGTCATGGCCCAGCCGTCATCCTCATTGCCCGGCCACTTGGATTGAATTAATTTTTCTATCCCATGTTTTTCCCCGAATGCCTTCACTTTGAACATTTCCTCTTTCACATTGTCCAGAAGGTAGGGATTATCCCACGACCACATCCATGTATTGGATCGGTCGGAAACAGATCCTACAACATGAAAGGACATGATGACTTTTTTATCACCCTTTAAAGTAAACACCATCTCCCTGCTTTCCTGCTCATAATCCATCTGCTCATAATCATCGAGATTATACTTTTCTTTAATGATCTCCTGCTGTTCGAGCAGGTATTCACGGGATTTCTTTATAAGTTCTGTAAATTCTTTCTGGTCCATGATTTAAATATTTAAACGCAAAAAATAAAGAGGATATACAGAGTTAACAGAGCTAATATTATAAAGGTGTTAAGTCTTCTGCATACCGGAAAATCTTGTTGCCCTCAGTTCAAATAAAGATACAACTTTTTTTGTATTACACCACGGGGCTGTGTCACAACTGATTATTCACGCAAACCTGGTACTCATACTAACTAACAACCGAAAATACTGAATTTCTGCAATCCGCCAGCCGGCGGATACAGTTTTTCAGGACCAGAAACCATTCCTCCACATACAAACCCTTTAACCCTAACCCACCGATAACCGAGAACGGGAAACCGATAACTAATTTATTCCCCACACCCAATACTCATACACCAACTTTGAACCTTGAACTTTAAACCGGAAACTATTTATTTACCTTCCAAACTTCACCCTTACAACCTCCAGGCTTTCATTTGATCCGACAATTGTAAGTATATCACCCATCCTCAGACGTGTATAACCATGTGAGATGATCATATGATCACTGCGGGTGACTGATAAAATGATGACATCGTCAGGAAGACGTAAATCACGCAGGGCAAGTCCGGCAATATCAGGATTCTGGACCTCTACTTCAATGGTATCCTGCTCTTCCTGCATGCCAAGCAAAAGTGAGGTTGCCTGTGGTGACCGCACAAAATGATCCAGGAGGCTTACCATGGCGGTGGAAGGTTCCACAATTTTTGCTCCTAACCGGTGGAATCTTCCGAAATTCTGCCGCTGGTTCAGCCTGACAACCAGATCCCTCGTGCCATATTTTTCAAATGCGAGCTCACATATCCGGAAATTCTCCTCATCTGATAAAAGGGCCACTATAGCCATTGCCTTATCCGCCTCCAGCTTATGCATGGCTTCAGGATTGATATCCCCGATCTTGACGATCTCCAGGTCAGACGTCATGTACTCATCATAATGGTCTTCACGAAGGGCCACAATTTTAACACGCCAGCCATGTTTTATTAATTGCCTGGCCAGTGCAAATGATTGATTTTCAATACCAAAGAGGATGGCTGTACGTTCCGTCTCCGGGAATGTTCCATCTGCCCTGACATGACTTTCACCTGCATAGGTTATGGCCCACTTAAACAGCGGTGGCCCTACCAGCTGGTTTAAAACAATGACAGTCAGCACAAGTGTTGCAAAATCATTTCCCCAATTTAAAAATTCCGTCGCAACGACAGCTGTCAATCCAACACTCACACCGGCCTGGGTTATGTATGGCATCCAGGAAACCATAATGAACTTAAGAGGATCCCTTGCAAGAACTCCCCCTGTAAAACTTGTTATCATAAGCGACAATAACCGCAGAACAAATAAAAATAGTGCAATTAACCAGGTCTTTGTTAATACATCAACCGAAATAGTACTACCTATCAGGGTAAAAAACATTACATAAACTGGTGTTCCTGTCTCTTTAATCAATTTTAAAAATTCAGGACGGTGAGAACTATAGTTGGTCACAATAAAACTACCCAGTATACAGATCAAAAGTGGCTCAATATGAATTTCAGTGAAAAAGTGACTATAAGTTAGTTCACTTATAAAGTAACTTAACCTGAAGGTACCCCACCCCAGCAAAAGAATTACCAATGTTTTAATCCATAAAAAAGATTTGAATGAAAGGGCAATCCCCAGTAATTTGCCCAGAATATATCCGAAAATGGATGCTAAAGCCAGCTCAATGATAATCCTGAAAGCAAAAATGAGGTTTAAAGAGACCCCTTTGACAAAGGATCCGGCTATTGCAAAAGTTAGTGCAAAAAGTATAACCACCAGGAAATCAATTACGACAGTAACGCCCAGTGATGTTTGTGTAAATGGTCCACGGGCTCTCAGCTCATTCACTACAGCGATTGCAGATGCAGGTGAACGTGCAATGAAGATGGTACCTATCAGAATGGATACCGCCATCCTGTCATAAATTTCCATTCCCCTCATGAAAGGTATCATATCGGAAAGAAAGTAAACTACAAGACTGCTGAGGATGAAAGTGATAACCATCTGGGAAGCAGTAATCCAGGCAATACTTTTGAACCGGCTCCTCATCTCTGCAAGGTATAATTCCGATCCAACCGCAAATGCAATGAATGCCAGTGCAATATCATTTATGAACCGCAGATTGGAAACAGCCTCCCGTGATATAAGCCCCAGAATATCAGGACCTGCGATGATCCCAATCACCAGCAATCCTGTGATTAACGGTAGTCTTATAAGAAGAAACAACCGTGCTATCTGGTTTGCGGCCACAGCAACAATCAGGAATGCCGCCAGAAAAAATATTATCTGTCGGATCTCAGGCATCTGTTTTCACTTGACAAGAATGGTAAATTACAGATTTCGGTGATAAGAACAAAAATAAAAATAACCCGTGGAGCTTTTTAAGAGCTCCACGGGTTATCTCACCGGTTCATATCTTCCACTTACCGATTTTATTTTGCAGGTGCATTGATATTCCAATACTTTCACTTCAAAAAAAAATTATTTTAAAAAATTAAATGAAAAAACTTGCAAAACTCATTTAGTTTTTTCATTTTTGCGAACTTATTCAAATTCATATTGCTTGTGTAATAAGAATAGTTTAAGAACTGAAATGTATAAACAGGAATTTTTTCCACAGGTTCTGCTGAACTTAAAGTGCTGGTTTTGTTTTATCTGCGAAACCTGTCAGCCTGAGGCTGATCTGCATATGCATCTGCGATCCTGAAAGGTATCGGTACTGTGAGAAGCCTTTAAAAATTCCGAATTGAGTGCATACCATTTTACTTTCAGGATATTACTCCTGGGTAAAATAAATATAAACGATTAGAGTGGATATCAGAGAACGGATCATTAATGAAGCTTTTGGACTCTTTGTTAAGTTTGGGATAAAGAGTGTCACGATGGACCAGATTGCCAGCCATCTGGGCATCTCCAAACGAACCCTTTATGAAAACTTCAGGGAAAAAAATGAATTACTGAAAGAGGGTATTGAGCATTTCAGAGGGATCATGCTGGCAGAGGCAATGGAAACAATCAATAAATCTGATAATGTGATCCAGAGTCTGTATCATATTGGCAAGCATGGTGAAGAGATGAGGAAGCGTGTCAATCCGTTATTCTTTGAAGACATCCGGAAATACCATCCTGATATCCATTCAAAAATATCCGACAGAAGCCGCAATAAAGAATATTCAATTATGCTTACCCTGATCAGGAAAGGGATTAACGATGGAGTATTTAAAAAAGGTTTAAATCCGGAGATCGTGAATGAGTTCTGGCATGAGGTCATGAATATTTTTATGAACGAGGAAATATTCCCAAGGAACCAGTATAGCCAGGAAGACCTGTTTAAGAACATCATCATGCCTTATTTCCTGGGTATCGCAACACCGAAAGGACAGGCTTTGATCGAACAATATTTCAGGAACGAGGTCAATTTATAAACCGGCAGACTGACTGCTTAAAATGTATGAAGGACAATGAAATAATAAGTGTTCCCGATAATTCGGAAAAGTTACGTATCAAAAGACACTAATTAAACAATATGAGCTCAGATTTGTTAAAATAATCCGGTACTTGATTCGTCTCAATATGTATATAAAAAAACTGTCACCGGGCTTAGAATCATCAGTGGTTCTGCCGGAAAATGTATTAAACAATAAGGCCACTATGTTAACATCAGTATAAAACACATTTATCATGAAAAAAGTCCCAATAATAATAATGTTATCCTTAATCATCAATGGATTCCAATTGATTCAAGCACAGCAGGATCTTTCTTTAACACTGGAGGAGGCTCAATCTTATGCCATTGAATACAATAAAGCCATCAAGAACGCCGAACTGGCTGTTGATGTCGCGAAAAAAAGGGTAATGGAAACCCTGGCTGCAGGATTACCACAGATGGATGCATCCATGAATTATAACAATTTCCTTGGTGCTGAAATAGAAATCAAGTTCGGGGAAGGTATGCCTCCCACCAGGATCCCTTTTAAACCTACCAGCAATTTATCCATTACTGTTGGCCAGCTTATTTTCAGCGGAAGTTACTGGGTTGGTTTACAGACTACAAGAATCTATCATGATTTAGCAAAATCAAATTATGAGAAAAGTGAAATTGAAATACGGGAACAGGTTGCGCTGGCCTACTATTCTGCCCTTGTTTCTGAAAGGTCGGTGAATATCATCATGAAAAATCTTGAGAATATAAATGATGTATATAACAGCACCAGCACAATGTATTCTGTTGGGATGGCCGAGATCACCGATGTGGATCAGCTGGCGGTACAGGTATCCCTGCTGGAAAACGCCTCTAAATCCGCAGAGAGACAGGTTGAGATGGCCTATAACCTTCTCCGTATTCAGCTTGGTGTAAGTGCCGAGACAAATATCACCCTGACACAAACTCTGAATGAGATTCTTACGGATGTTGATCTTCTGGCTACTCTATCTACTCCGCTGGAACTGAGTAAAAACATTGATTTCCAGATGATGAACAAGCAGCAGCTGATCTCGAAAAAACAGATCGACATGGAGAGGATGAATTGTCTTCCAACGATTACCGGGTTTTACAGTAACACTCAGAAAGTGCTTAAACCGGATTTTGACATGACTCCGCCAAATCTTATCGGTTTGCAGATGAATGTTCCCATTTTTGCTAGCGGCATGAGAAAAGCAAGGGTCGACCAGGCGAAAATAAATTATGAAACAGCGCTGAACAATAAGTCCCTGCTTACAGACCAGTTGATGATTCAGGAAAAACAATTAAGGTATAATCTCACAACTGCCATGGAACAGTATGAATCGCAGAAAGAGAATGTCGAAGTTTCAAAAAGAGTATATGATAATTTAAACCTGAAGTATCAGCAGGGACTGGTCTCAAGCCTTGACCTGACAACCGCCAACAATAATTACCTGCAGGCTGAAACCAACTATATCATGTCAATGATGCAATTACTTCAGGCTGACCTTGCTTTGAATAAACTGTTAAACACACTCTGAAACCCTCATGCACTAACGTACAAAACAGGATATGAAAATACGTGAGGATTCAATACGAAACAACTTAATATACAATAACATAGTTCAATTATTTTCGAATAAAATAAATATTAAAAACCTTATATAACAAACTAAAATGAAAAAGATTTTTCCATTTATCGGCATGTTAATTATGATGGCTTTAAGTTGTACCGCACCGAATAAGGACCGGTCGCAATCCAATCCGTCCGGCATGTCGGCTGATACGGTAGCTGAACAGCAGGCTGTTGAGAATGTCCGGACCCTCCAGATCGAAAAACAGAGGATTGCCAGGACAATTGAATACTCATCGAGTATTATCCCTAATGAAGAGGTGCACCTGGCTTCTGCATCACCTGGTAAAATTGAACGGATTAACGTAGAAATCGGTGACCGCGTGAAGAAGGGGGACATCCTGGTTCAAATGGACCGGACACAGCTTCATCAGGCTATGGTTAATTTAAAAAATACTGAAACTGATTTCATGAGATTGGATACGCTGAATAAAGTCGGAAGCATTTCAAAGCAACAGTATGACCAGATGAAAGCACGGTATGAGATCGCCAAATCAAATGTTGAGTTCCTCCAGGAAAATACAACTTTGAGAGCACCTTTCGATGGTGTGGTCTCAGGGAAATATTATGAAGATGGCGAGCTTTACAGCGGCATGCCAAATACTTCTGCCGGAAAGGCAGCCATCCTGTCAATCGTTCAGATTGATCCGTTAAAAGCCGTCGTAAACATTTCCGAAAACTATTTCCCCCAGGTTAGAACCGGTATGGATGCGAGGGTCACCACCGACCTGTACCGGGATAAAACCATTACTGGTAAAGTACTCAGGGTATATCCAACGATCGACCCGACAACCCGCACTTTCACAATGGAGATCAGGATCGATAATAAAGATAATCTTCTGAGGCCCGGCATGTTCTGCAGGGTCTCAATGAACCTGGGAGAAGAAATGGCATTGGTGGTTCCGGCCGTTTCTGTCCTGAAAATGCAGGGTTCGAATGAAAGGTATTTGTTTCTTGAGGAACAGGGTGTAGCCCGGTATGTGGCCGTTACCATCGGTACACGGTTTGATGACAAACTTGAAGTCATATCAGATGAGATCCGGGAGGGCAGTAACCTTATTGTAAGCGGACAGGCCAGGCTGGTGGATGGCGCCTCTGTTAAAGTGATCACAGATTGAGTGATGAATAAACCAGCCATCTGTAAATAATGAATAAAAAACTCCAATTAGATCAAAATGAGCATATATAAAAGTGCAGTAAACCGACCTGTTACAACAATCATGCTTTTTACAGCAATTATTGTGATGGGTATATATTCGATGGTTCAGTTACCGATTGACTTTTATCCTGAAATTGAACCACCCTTTATCTCTGTCATGACAACCTATCCCGGGGCGAATGCCTCTGACATTGAGACCAACATAACCAGGACCCTGGAAGATGCTTTCAATGCTATTGATAACCTGAAAGAAATCACCTCCACATCCTATGATAACCTTTCCGTTATCTTCATCGAATTTGAGTGGGGGGCCAATCTTGATGAAGCCACCAATGATCTTCGATCGGCCATTGACATGGTATTTGATGCCCTCCCGGATGATTGTGACCGCCCAAGTGTGTTCAAGTTCAATACTGCGATGATGCCGATACTTTTCTACGCTATTACAGCAGAGGAAAGTTATCCGGGCCTTGAGAGGCTGATTGACGAGAAAATCATCAATCCCCTGAACAGGATTGAGGGAATCGGCTCCATAGCTATGGCAGGGGCACCACGGCGTACCGTATATGTGGATATCGATCCCCAACGCCTGGATGCTTATAACCTCACCATAGAACAGATCGGAAGCGTCATTGCGGCAGAAAACCTCAACATGCCTTCCGGTAAGGTTAAAATGGGCGAGTTGGAATACCAGCTTCGTATCCAGGGTGAATTCAGTGAGAGCTACCAGATCCAGAATATTGTTATTGGAAATTATTCCGGGAAAACTGTTTATTTAAAAGATATTGGCACTGTCCGTGATACCATTAAAGACCTGTCGATTGAGGAACGTATCAATGGCCAGCAGGGATTGCGCATGTTTGTGATGAAGCAATCGGGTGCAAATACCGTGAAAATCGTCAGGCAGGTAACCAACCAGCTTGAAGACCTGGTAAATACCCTCCCGCCTGATATTAAGATCGAACCGATTTTTGATACCTCATCATTCATCAAGGATGCAATCAGGAACCTGAGTAAAGCCATTATGTGGGCCCTGATTTTTGTTGTCCTGGTTGTTCTGTTCTTCCTTGGCAGGTGGAGAGCTACCTTTATTGTTGCACTGGCCATCCCTGTATCGCTCATTACCTCTTTCATATATCTGAACTTCACTGGAAATTCAATCAATATCATATCACTGGCATCACTATCGATAGCTATCGGTATGGTTGTGGATGATGCCATTGTGGTCCTTGAGAATATCTCCAGGCATATTGACCGGGGCAGCAGTCCGAGGGAAGCATCCATTTATGCAACCAATGAGGTGTGGTTGGCCGTTATTGTTACAACACTGGTTATTGTTGCCGTCTTTCTGCCGCTCACCATGGTATCCGGATTAACCGGTGTTATGTTTAAACAGCTTGGATGGATTGTTACCATTACCGTTGTTACATCAACTGTGACCGCCATTTCCCTCACACCGATGCTCACTTCCAAGCTCCTGAAGCTTAAAGTTACCGGAGAGAAAAAGAAAAATAGTCTGTATGATTCAACATTTGGTGTCTTCCTGAACTGGCTGGATGGTTTTTATGTAAAAACCCTCAGTTGGGCATTGCGGCATAAGGGTTTTGTGATCACTGCGAGCATGATCCTGTTCTTTTCCTCTTTCTTTCTGTTAAAGTTTGTCGGGACAGATTTCATGCCTGAATCAGATGAGAGCCAGTTAAATGCTGCTATAGAACTCCAGCCGGGCATACGTGTTGAAGAAACAATAAGAACCACACGCAAACTTGAACAGCTTATCAATGAAAGATACCCTGAAGTGGATCTTATATCTACATCCACCGGTGCAGATGATGAAGGCGGGTTTATTTCAATGTTCTCCCAGAGTGGTTCAAATATCATCAATCTATCTATGAGACTGATACCGGTCAGTGACAGGGAAAGAACTGTATGGGAGATTTCTGATGATCTCAGGGAACAACTCGACCAGATACCGGAAATCATTGATTATAACGTGAATATGTCAACCATGTTTATGGGAGGGAATACCGTAGATGTGGAGATATATGGGTATGATTTTGATAAAACATCCAGACTGGCCCAGGAAATTCTGAATACAGTGAAAAATATTGATGGAGCGGTGGATGTACAAGTCAGCCGTGAAAAAGAAAAGCCTGAGTTACAGATCGTGCTGGATAAGGAGAAGCTTTCAGAACATGGACTGAATACTGCCATGGTGTCTTTGTATATCCGGAACCGTGTGGAAGGGTTGATCGCATCCCGTTTCAGGGAGGAGGGTGATGAATACAACATTGTTGTGCGTCTCAAGGAAGAATACAGAAATTCCATTACTGATCTTGAAGAGATCACCATTATGACACCTATGGGTAAAAAAATCAAGATCGGCGAACTGGGAGACGTGAAGGAGTACTGGAGTCCACCCAATATACAGAGGAAAAGAAAAGAGCGTATTGTAACTGTATCTGCCACACCTTCGGGGATTTCCCTGGGAGAACTGGCAACCAAAATAAGATCAGAGATCGGTAGTGTCGATATCCCGCCTGACCTGATGGTGGTGGTTGGCGGAGCCTATGAAGACCAGATGGAATCCTTTCTCGACCTGGCTATGCTGATGGTTCTCAGTCTTGTGCTTGTTTATCTCGTAATGGCATCCCAGTTCGAATCCTTCAGGATACCGCTGGTGATCATGTTCGCAGTGCCATTTTCCTTCACAGGTGTGATCATTGCATTGTTTATTACCAATACCACCCTGAGTGTAATTGCAGGACTGGGTGCGGTCCTGCTGATCGGAATCGTTGTAAAGAACGGGATCGTTCTGGTCGACTACATTAACCTGATGCGTGACCGCGATTACGAAATGTTTGAAGCCATTACACTGTCAGGCCGATCCAGACTGAGGCCAGTTTTAATGACAGCTTTCACAACAATTCTTGGTATGCTGCCCCTGGCACTGAGCAGAGGCGAAGGATCTGAAGTATGGAGCCCGATGGGTATTACGGTTATCGGCGGACTCGTATTCTCAACATTTCTTACACTGGTAATTGTACCCGTTATATATTATGCATTCATGGGTAAAGTGAAGAGAGGCAGGTTTAAATATAATAGAAATGGATTGTTCGTGATTGGTAAGAATAAAGGAAGTTCGAAGGTGGAATAATGGAAGGATGAAGGATGGAGGATGGCAGAATGGAATGATGGAAGGATGGAAGAATGGAAGGATGGAAGAATGGAAGAATGGAATGATGGAAGGATGAAGGATGAAATGATGGAATGATTATAAATTGGTTTATTGGTAGATTGGTAAATTGGTCTATTGGTGTGCAGGAGTGTTGAGTTGGGGTTTATTGTTTCGATGGTTGCTATATAAAATATCTGCGAAATCTGCACTTATATCTGCGATAATCAGCGAGAAGCCTTTTAAACTTACTTGTCAAAATAATATCAATTGATAACGATTTTTTTTAACATTTAAAAATAATGCAAAGGGGAAATAAAGAAAACATGAAAGCTGTATTTATAATATTCAATCAGGCCAATACTGAAAAAGTTGAATACATGTTCGATATGATGGAAATCAGGGGCTATACCTGGTGGGAGAATGTAAAGGGAAGAGGGACTGAAACCGGTGAACCCCGTATGGGCACCCACACCTGGCCCGAAATGAATTCAGCAGCACTGACAATCATACCTGATGAAAAAGTAAAAGAAATTCTCGAAAACGTGAAGAAGCTGGATGAGGTGAATAAGGAAGTTGGTGTCAGAGCATTTGTATGGAATATTGACCAGGCATATTGATA
>Ga0111176_1110_pt1 | contig 13880 bp, 12 predicted proteins | sample DeeMarSWOR324_28_FD_80229 | JGI IMG/M metagenome (GOLD analysis project Ga0111176, IMG submission 80229) | Bacteroides sp. SM23_62_1 | reverse complement strand
TACGTTGAAACGGATACAGATTTCAAGCACCACCTGGATCTTCCTGTATCCGACATGGCACAGCTGAGGGAACATTCAGGTGAAATCATGTTGCCATTGCTTCAAAAATGGCTCACTTATCCTTTCAAAATCGTCCCTGTTTGTATACTCAGGCAAAATCCTTCAACAGCAAAAGAAATTGCAGAAAAGATTATGAATGCCAATAAAATCCTTAAGAAAAAAATATTCATTATCGCTTCCTCTGATTTCTCACATTTCGTGAGTCCTGAAACAGGCAAAGAAAAAGATGAACTGGTCCTGAAGGAAATTGATAACCTGGATTCGAACACACTTTACGAGACGGTAGTAAAAAACAGGATTTCCGTTTGTGGTTATGGTCCAATTATGACCTTAATAGAATATGCGAAACTTATTACCGGTAAACCGGAAACCACCATCCTGGCCAGGGGACATTCCGGAAAAACCAGCCCTTCCTCCAGTGTTGTTGATTATGTTTCTATAATGTTTTATGAATAAGGAATTCTATATCGACGCTTTACATAAAACCCGAGACTGGAAAAATTACCTTCTGGCGAATTCCAATCTTCCGGGCCAGCGTGGGAATCTTGAACTGATGCAGGCATTTGTAGAGGTTGCCGGTGAGCAGGATTTTATTCCTCTGCTTGATTATACCCAAGATAAAGCACCGGTAAATACTCCGGAAGAATTTCTTTCCTTCTGTGGGACAGTAGGCCTTGGCAAGCTGATCAGCGAGGGGAAAACAGAATATTACCGGACATTAAGGGAACTCGCTTCTGATCCCAGGTGGAGGATGAGAGAGGGAGTTGCATGGTCATTGCAGATTGCAGGAAGAAAGGATTTTTTTCAACTCCTCAAGGAAACTGATTCATGGATTAGTGGAACATTACTTGAGAAACGAGCTCTGGCTGCAGGATTATGCGAACCGGATTTGTTGAAGGATGACCTTGCAGCTGAAAAGGTTATTGATATTCTGAACCTGATTACACTTTCAATATTGTATGTTGATAACAGGAAAACTGAAGAATTCAAAATTCTAAGAAAAGGGCTGGGATATTGCTGGAGCGTAGCAATCGTCGCCAATCCCCAAAAAGGGAAACCTGTATTTGAGATCCTTTTTGATATAAATGATCACGATATTCACTGGATCCTTAAAGAAAATCTGAAGAAGAACCGGCTTATTAAAATGGACCCGGAATGGGCGAAGAGCTGTCAGAAAAGAATCCAATTTTAATGATAATAATGAATAGATACTGCAGACTCTTTACTATTTTAATCCGGGCTTTTTACAAATCCTGAAAACTTCTCACAGTCACTTTAGTTATAGGGATCACAGATTAAATCGCAGATTTCGCAGATGCCCCGCCGGATCTTCCTCCGAATATATGGCCGTTGTACCTCTCAGCCCATGATTTTCAGTACAATAAAAGGTTCGGAACATTATTCTTACTAGGATTGATTATCGATGTAATCCTTGTTAAAACAGGTATTTACTAATTATCTTCTGGACCTGTCAGCATGAAAAACCTGTCAGGTAGACCTGCACCTGACAGGTTGAAAAAATACAATCCCCGACCTGACAGGTACAAGCCTACCTGTCAGGTCTTTAGCAACAGATGCTGTTTTAACTAATACACCAAAAAACAAATTAGAATTCGTATTTTAGCATATAATGAGAAGAAAAGATAATCTATGAATTATCAGGAGATATGAAGAAAGTCATAAAGAAACGAAAATTAAGTGAGTCCTCTGTTAAGGATGACCTCGAATATTAGTTGGGACTAAGTCCCGAAAAACGCATATCAGCTGTTGAATATTTAAGAAAGCTTCACCATGGAGATTCAACCAGACTTCAAAGATCTGTTAGAATTATTCAATGAACATCAGGTTGACAACATGATCAAAGAACTATGAAAAAATTCATCGACCTCAGTCATACAATCGAAAATGGCATGATCACATACCAGGGGCTACCCGGTCCCGTGATCACTGATTTTCTCAGCCGGGAAAAATCCAGGGATAATTACAGCCCGGGAACTGAATTTCATATTGCCCTCATTGAAATGGTTTCCAATACAGGTACTTATATGGATACTCCTTTTCACCGTTATGAAGGTGGACGGGATCTTGCTGACCTTGAACTATCTCAGCTTGCAGATCTGGATGCCATTACAATAAAAGCAAATAATCTTCCGGATAAAGGAATAGGTGTTTCTGTCTTCAGAGGTAATGATCTTACAGGAAAAGCAGTGCTGGTTTATACGGGATTCGATAAGAACTGGGGAACGGAAAAGTATTTTCACGACCATCCTTTTCTCACAAAAGAGGCTGCAGAATATATCGCCGGACAATCACCTGTCCTGGTCGGAATTGATACTTATAACATTGATGATGTAGCCGACAAATCCCGCCCGGCACATACTATCCTTCTAGGGAAAGACATCCTCATCATAGAACATATGTGCAATCTCCGTGAACTTCCTGAAAAAGGTTATACGTTCACTGCCGTACCTCAGAAAATAAGAGGTGTCGGATCGTTCCCGGTGAGAGCGTTTGCGACGGTTAGCCGTGATTCGTGAAACGTGAGTCGTGAGTCGAGAATAGTTTACACGGTTACCATCCGCGAGCAGGTTGTGAATGTGACCCTGTGGGAGCGAGCAATCGTGATCCGTGAAATGTTAACGCAGTGAGCATTCACGAGTCGTAATCAAATACCCCGGTTAACAACCGGGATTGACTATACATTCCGTTATTTCATTACTGCCGGTTGGCAACCGGCAGAACTTCACACCCTACACCCACACCCACCGAGAACCGAGAACTGAAAACCGTGAACCGATTTGCCTGGCTTTAGCCGGGCAAATCGTTCTCTTCCAGCCATTTCCTGACCCTCTCATGCTCTGCCTGGTATTTGGCTTCAAAATCCCTGACAATCTGCTGAAATTCCTCCTCATCCCTGATGCTGTCGAATAACGGGTCTCTTTTGATTAGGTTGACCATCCATAAAGGGATCCTTTCCCTTTGATTAAAAATCCTTAAGTTTTCATAGGCTTTATCCCTCTCCCCTCTGAATGCATATACACCAGCAAGATCATAATAAATATAAGATCCTGCTCGATCCAATTCAATCACTCTATAACAATTCTCCAGTTGCATATCGAAGTAATATTCAGCTTTTTCTTTGTATCCATTTTGCCAGTAAACATATCCAAGACGGTGCATACCAGCTAATGTAGGTTCGATTTCCCGAACATTATCTCTTTCTTGAAGCCACTTTTTAAAATATTTAAATGCTTCTTCATGTTGTCTCAGGTACATGTATTCGTTTCCAAGATCCCATAAAATTTCAGTATTGGTTGTGTCTGTCGCATACCTTTTTTTTAGATATTCAGTGTAACTCAAGTTACCATTGTAGTAATCGGCACGTAAATAGTATAATGAATCACCATCCAGTTTAAATGCTTCCTGAAAACAATTTATAGCTTTTTCTGTAAATCCAGATTGATAATAATTATAACCGAGACTACTTAATAACCCTGGCAATTGCTCGCCACGATTCAGAGATATAGCTTTTTGATAATTATCAATGGATTTCACCTTGTCATTATCTAAATATAAATACCCTTTTACCATGTAAGACATCCAATCGTTCGGATTGTATTTTGTTGCTTTATCACATTCTTCAATAGCCTTTTCCAGTTTACCCACTTGAGAATAATAAAATCCCCTCCAGGTATATGCTTCTGATAATTTATCATCATAGGCAAGGGCGATATCTGTAAGAATCAGGACAGAATCTAAAAAATCTTCTGAGAAAAAGGTTCCCAAATAGTGTTTGTTCCAATATACCCAGGCCAATCCGGTATATGCCTGTGCGAATGTGGAATCATATTCCAGTGCTTTATTATAAAAATCTTCGGCTTTTTCCAATGCTTTCCGGTCACTGTATAATTGGTACTTCCAGTGTTCCTCTCTTCCTCTCTGGAAAAAATCAAGGGCTGTTAGATTTATTGTTGGTGTTTTTTCAATGAGTTGTTTTTCTTCCGGTGTGATAATCGCTTTTAATTCATTTGCGATTAATTGAACAATTTCGCTTTGCATGAAAAAAATATCCTCAATAGTTGCATCATACCTTTTGGACCATACATGCTGATCATTTTTCCCATCAAGCAATTGAACGAATAAACAGACATTGTCGCCATCCCTGTGACCGCTACCCTCAAGTATGTAGCTTACATTCAGTTCTTTAGCTATAGTCGGAATAGGTTTTGGATTATCCCGGTATTGCTCCACGGAAGTTCGACCCGGTACCCTGAGGTCTTTGATTTTGCAAAGATTATCCAGGATAGCCTCCATGGTTCCATTAATGAAATACATACGCTCCTGATCAGGACTGTCGTTTTTAAATGGCAGCACAGCAATGGATTTTTCAAGTTCTATAGTTTGCTTTTCTCCACCAATGATGTTAAATACAAATAGAGCTACAACAACAATAACAGCAACTATTGCAATTCCGGAAATCAATAATATTAACCTTTTATTTTGTCCTGGTATTTGTTTAGTAGAATCCTCCGGGGCTTTATTTTTATCTTCTACTTCTTCTGCCTTTGGTTTACTTATGGTTTTTACTTCCTTATATTTCAAATACCACTTAATAATTGTGTTTAGATTAATCAATACAGGTCGTACTTGTTCCGGATCAAACTCTTTGGGATGTGCGCCATAGGTTGATAAGCTGTTCAGATTTTGCATCGATGTTATGATATGGGAAGGCACTTTCTCTTCATGGCTCAGCTTGTCAATAATACCTTTAAGGGGTTCTGTTTAGCGGGGTCGTTTCAGTTCAGATTCGCATAGGTCAGTTATGATAACTTCCAGGCATCTTCTTTAATAGAGTAATACTATGTTTTCATCATCAGCTTTAATCAACCGTCCCAGTTCTTTCTCCAACTCAGAAAACCTGCCTTTCAAGGAAGTGTATAATGTTTCAAGCTCTTTTATTTCGGCTGACCAGATTTGCATGGGAACAGGTTATTTTATCCTGGCTTGATAGTATAAAATTACGGTAATTCAATTTAAAAATCAAATATGTAAGAATGCCTTGTCGCAATTGTCACAGTGTCGCAGGGCCACAAGAGAAGAATAAAACTCAGATTGAAGAATGCTCGCTCATGCAATGCCAAAAAAAACCTGCTTGAGAATGTAAACTGTATGTATGTCCCGGATAAAAGCCGGGCCCTACAAGCATCTGATAATGAGAATGAAGGCCAACTGAAAGTCGGCCAACCATTGTTATTTTATTTAAATGGCGGTTCGACTTTTAGTCGAACCTTTTATAATATGATGTACCCCATGTAGAGCCCGGCTTCCCAGCCGGGACATTTTCGCCATCGTTGGCAGAAAAATTGGAGCTTTCCAGCCGGGATATTTAATTCGGCGGCATGGGTAATATTTAGATTCCCTTCAAATAATTCACTTCATCCCCGTAACATCTTCCATCTTTAACCGGAATTCATTAGCTTTATTTCTTAATGTTTTTATAGTTTCTTATTTCTTTATTATTTAAATTTTCGATTTTCATATTTCTTTTTTTATTTCGAATTTCGTTATTTATTCGCCACACACCATCCAGACACACAACCCGCTCATGGAAAATTTCTTTCGCAATGCTCAGGAAATTGTCCTATTTTCGATTTTTTCCATTGATGTACAAATCAACTGTTATCTGATAAAATAACACCAATCAACTATAATCAACCATGAAAAGAAAAATCAACATGGGCATGGTCGGGGGAGGGCCCGGATCCTTTATTGGCATTGTGCATTTTAACGGAGCAGTACTGGATGGCCAGATTGATCTTGTCTGCGGAGCTTTTAGTTCTGATCCAAAAAAATCCAGGATCACCGGGGAACAATATTATCTTTCTCCAGAACGTGCATACAGTTCATACCAGGAGATGATTGAAAAGGAAAAAAAACTGCCCGAAGGGGTACAGATGGATTTCCTTTGTATTGCCACACCCAATCACGTCCACTATGAGCCTGCCAAACTGGCACTCGAGAATGGTTTTCATGTGGTCAGTGATAAACCGCTGACCTATAACACCGAAGAGGCAGAAAATCTGGTTAAACTGGTTGAAAAAACAGGGCTGATCTTTGCCGTTACCCATGCTTATACCGGTTACCCAATGGTGAAGGAAGCACGGAAACTGGTCTGGGAAGGAGGGCTGGGAAAGATCCGTAAAATAGTGGTGGAATATCCTCAGGGATGGCTTACTACTCTTCTTGAAAAGACTGACAGTGTCCAGGCATCCTGGCGGACCGATCCAGCCCGTTCAGGTAAAGCGGGATGTATGGGAGACATCGGTACACATGCACTGAACCTTGCAGAATATATTTCCGGCCTTAAAGTAACAGAACTCTGTGCCGATCTTTCCATTTTCGTGCCTGGCAGAAAACTTGATGATGATGGAAATGTCCTTGTTCGTTATGACAACGGAGCAAAAGGGATACTTTTTGCCAGCCAGATCGCCGCAGGTGAGGAAAATGACCTGAATATCCGGATTTATGGAGAAAAAGGAGGGATCAGGTGGTACCAGATGGAACCCAATACTTTATATATCAACTGGCTGGATAAACCGATTGAAATCAGGAGGGCGGGTAATGATTATATGTCATCCATCGCTAAGTACAATACCAGATTGCCTTTTGGTCACCCCGAAGGATTGATCGAAGCTTTTGCCAATATATACAGAAATGTGGCTACCTGCATCCAGCACCGTCTTGAAGGCACCAAACCGCCGCCGGAAGCATTGGACTTCCCAACGGTATATGATGGACTTCGCGGAATGAAGTTCATTGATGCGTTAATCGAGTCAAACAAAAGTAACCATAAATGGACTCGTTTCGTTTAGTATATTGGTATATTGGTGCATTGGTATATTAGTGTGTGTGGGAATTGGGAGTGAGTGTGTACTCACCCCCGTTCCCCCTCTCTCGCGAGAGAGGGGGGCAGGGGGGTGAGTCCTAAAATTAACAATTAACCAAATAACAAACTAAATAACAACACTAAACCAATAAACTATGCGACCTGTTACTCTCTTTACCGGACAGTGGGCAGATCTGCCCCTGGAAACTTTATGTAAAAAAGCCGTCAAGTTTGGTTATGATGGCCTTGAGCTTGCCTGCTGGGGTGACCACTTTGAGGTGGATAAAGCAGATGAAGCATATTGCAGGACAAAAAGGGCTCTGCTTAATAAATATAAACTGAAAGTATTTGTCATATCAACACACCTTGTTGGGCAGGCAGTATGTGATAATATTGACGAAAGGCATAAAGGCATCCTTCCTGATTATATCTGGGGTGATGGCGATCCCGAAGGCGTTCGTCAGCGCGCTGCCGATGAAATCATCAAAACCGCATGGGCAGCCAAATGTCTTGGAGTGGATGTGGTTGTCGGATTTACCGGCAGTTCCATCTGGCATATGATTTACTCGTTCCCCCCTGTTTCTGCGGAAATGATCGATAAGGGTTATGAAGACTTTGCAAGACGCTGGACACCTATCCTGGATGAATTCTCTAAAGCAGGTGTCAGGTTCGGCCTGGAAGTTCATCCGACTGAAATCGCTTTTGATATTGCATCCGCAGAAAGAGCATTGAAAGCTTTAAATAATCACCCTGCCTTTGGATTTAACTATGATCCGAGTCACTTTGGTTACCAGGGAGTAGATTATGTTGAATTCCTTTACCGTTTCTGCGACAGGATTGTGCATGTACATATCAAAGATGCCAAATGGTCCATGACCCCAACCGATGCGGGTGTATTTGGGGGACACCTGGAATTCGGTGACCGGCGAAGATACTGGAATTTTGCAAGCCCGGGGAGAGGGGATACGGACTTTGAAGAAATTATACGGGCACTGAACCATATCAATTACCAGGGACCCCTCTCTGTAGAATGGGAAGACAGTGGAATGGACAGGGAACACGGTGCACATGAAGCCTGCCTGTTCGTGAAAGACCTGGATTTTGAACCGTCGAAACAGGCTTTTGATGATGCTTTTCAGAAATAAATAGGTCACAGAGGTTCACAGAGAATTAAGGAGGTCCACTGAGAAAATGTCTCTGTGGTTCTTGTTTTGCTCTGTGACCCTCTGTGATCAATAATTAATTTTATATGAAAGAAATCATTCATACACTCAGTCAGCTGAAAGTTATCCCCGTAATAGCCATAGAAGATCCGGATAAAGCCTTAAATCTTGCCGATGCATTGATTGAGGGTGGATTACCACTGGCCGAAATCACCTTCAGGACCAATGCGGCAGCAAAGGTTATGTCAGTTTTATCCAAAAAACGGCCTGAATTAATTGTCTGCGCAGGTACGATCCTGACCATCGATCAGCTTAAACAGGCACGTGATTATGGTGCACTTTTCGGTGTGGCCCCAGGAACAGACACAAAGATTATTGAAGAAGCCAGAAATATAGACTTTCCTTTTGTTCCCGGTGTCATGACCGCCAGCGAAATATCCCTCTGCCTTAACTTTGAACTCGAACTCCTCAAATTCTTTCCTTCTGAACCCTTAGGGGGGGCAAAATTCCTTAAAAATATAATCGGCCCTTTTGCACATACCGGGATTAAGTTTTCACCTACAGGAGGCATCAATAAAGATAACTTTAAAAGTTATCTTGAAATCCCACAGGTCGTTTCAGTTGGCGGGACCTGGGTCGCAACAAAGGATGATATCAACGCAGGGAACTGGAATAAAATAAAACAGAATTGCCAGGAAATAAAATCTCTCACAGTGTGACATAATAGTCAGAACTGCAAGGAGTTACGAGCACACTCCCCGGGTGATTCGTGCATCGGTTTCGAAAAGAATTATTGACCGGGGATGTGAGATATTATTCATACCTCAGGCTATGTACCGGATTTTTCTTGCCAATACTGTATGTATGATAGCTTACTGTAAGAAGAGCGATCAATAAGGCTAATACCCCGGAAAGAACAAGTAATAACTGGAAGTGTGTTATCTTATAAGCAAACCTGTCCATCCATTTGTTAGTTATAAGGATTGCCAGAGGCATGGAAATAATCAGGGAAACCAGGATCCACCTGAGAAGATTTGCTATCAGCATCACCATAATATCCCAGCTGTTCCCGCCATTGGCTTTACGGATACCAATCTCTTTTGTACGCTTAATAACAGTCTGACTTGAAAGCCCGAATAGTCCCAGCATCGATATCAGGATGGCCAGTATAGCACCCCAGGAGAGAAGCCGGGATGTTTTTTGTTCATCATCATACATGCTTTTATATCGCTCAGAAAGCAGGAAATGGGTGAAGTTTCCATCCGGGTAATGGATTCTTATTATAGAATCAGCATAACTTATTGCAGATTGAATGGAATCAGGATTAACTCTTAATGTAATGTACTTGTAGAGAGAGAAATATGTACTGATAACCAGTGGTTCAACCGGATTATGAAGCGATTGATACTGAAAATCTTTTACCACACCCAGGACAGGAAATTTTGAAATATCAACATTTACTACAGTGCCAACAGGATTATTCAAATCCAGCATTTTAACAGCCGTTTCATTCAGCAGGAATCCGGCTGTATCTTTTATCGTGCTCAAATCATCCCCTTCAATAATCTCAAGTCCGTAAGTAGATACATAGTGGTCTTTGACTCTGTGTTCATTGATCAGTCTACTGTTCATGATTGTATCACCTTCAACCCATATATTCTGAACACTTGTAACCACCCCGGGTATGCCCTCTGAAGCGGCTGCATCCATAATCCAATTATTCCTTAAAAGGTCTGACCGGACAGGCTCGAAATCCTTTGCAATTTGCCTAAACGGTTCATAGAATACCACCATTTCATCAATATTAAATCCGGGATTTTTTCTGCTCATATACCTTACCTGGAAATACAAAACACTGAAAACGGCCAGCAGGAAGATCATCATACTGAACTGGATGATCACCAGTCCTATTTTTAACCAGCTGATTTCACTACGAAACCGGATGACGGAAAGAACCTGTATGGGAGAAAATCCGGATAAATAAATATAATGAACAGCACCTGAAAGAACACCCGTTATACCTGCTATAATAAGGAAAAGGATAAACAGGTTTACAAAATCCAGTATGGATATTTTTATCTTAACCCCCACAATATTTGAAAATGGCCCGGAAAGAAGTTCTGTAAAAGCTAGTGCAAAAAAACAGGCCAGGATGGCAATGAGTAATGATTCTGCAATAAGTTGTTTTAAAACATCCCGTTTCGTGGCACCGGTAACCAGACGCATGCCAATCTCCCTGAGCCGGTTTTCTGTCCTGGAAGTAATCAGGTTAATGAAATTTGAAATTGTTATGAGCAATATGAATAGTGACAGAAATGACAGGATGACAACCGTTGCATGATCTCCTGTCTGGTGCAGGGCCGTGTCAAAATTATTTGATCGCAGATGGACATCTTTCAGGGACTGAAGGCCTGTATTAACGTAAACACCTGAAGGTTTATAATGATCATTAACGATTCTCCCTGTTATTTCTATGGCCGCCTCCTGTTTTCCTTCATTTAGTACTTTTTTGTCTATCCTGAGATAAGTAGGAAAATCCATTGGCATCTGCTTCAATATATTAATCCTCGGATTAGCAGCAAAAGGAAGAAGAAGGTCAAACTGAAGATGAGAATTGATCGGGATATCTCTTAATATTGCTGTGATGACATAGTTTTTCCCATGAATCTCAAATAATTCCCCGATTGGATTTTCCTGGCTGAAATATGCTTTTGCAATATGTTCTGTCAGAACAACAGTATTACTTTCTGTTAAAGCGTTCTCAGAAGATCCATATAAGAATGGAAAGGAAAAAATCTCAAAGAAGGTTGAATCGACATAATAAAACCTTACATGCTGGATCTCCCTGAATCCAAAACGATTATTTATTTCCCTGTTATAGATCCTGCAGGCTTTTATTTCAGGATAAAATTCTTCATTGATAGCAGGAGATATATACCCCAGGGTGGAAGGAATGGTCAATGTTTGCCCATCGGATGTTTCAGCATTTTCAATAATCCTGAAAATTTCATCAAAATTCTTATGAAACCTGTCGTAACTTAATTCAAGATGGATAAAAAGAAGCAGGATAATGGAGGTGCTCATACCCACAGCCAGGCCAAGGATGTTCAGCGAAGCAATAAACTTGTTATGGATAAGATTCCTGAGTGCAACCTTAATGTAGTTCTTCAACATGCTTCAAAGTTCATAATAAATGAGCCCGAAATTTAATAAAACTACCTTTTAAAAAATATCAGTAGGTTGCCGGATGTTTTCTTATCACAACAATAATCATACCCTTTGTAAAAATAATAAATTATCGCTCTACAAATTATAAACTTTTCCCCCGGCAAACAATTTGCAGGTAAAATCCATTTTATTACAGATGGAAAACGAAAATAAACATCTTCGGTAATATGTATACTCACCCTCCCTACGCAATCATTTATCAAAATATTTTGAGTTTTGGTAAAATCCATTGAAATATTTGTACAACTCAACATAACTTCATGAGGTTAATCTTTCTGATTATTATATAACGTGTTGCGCTATTAAAGGTGATAAATTGATAATCAGATTTATATCTGGTCGCGCCTGCGGCGTGGCCTGATATAAAAATTTAACATTCAATAACATACATAATCTAATAGCACAACGCATTATTATATAATTATTCAGTATAATATATAATATGGAACAGAGAATATTAGTTATCGGAGCAACGGGTATGCTGGGTAAACCGGTATCACTTCAACTACATACTGATGGTTTTAAAGTAAAAGTCCTTGCCAGGGATCCGGAACGTGCAAAAAACAAATTGGGGAACGGATTTGAAATTGTAGCCGGTAATGTCACCGATCCCGGTTCACTCATGAGTGCAATGGACGACTGTGATTGTGTCCATATAAACCTTAGTTCATCGACATTCAAGGAATTGCATGATGTTGAATACAGGGGAAGTCTGAACATCATCAGGGCTGCTGTCAGTAAACAATTAAAACGGCTGACCATCATTACAGGTGCGGGGGTTAGAAAAGAAAACACCTGGGCGCCAATGATCAGAACCAGATATCACATTGAAAAAGAAATCATATCCAGTGGAGTGCCTTATACAATATTCGCCCCTACCCATTTCATGGAATCCATTCCTAAATATATTAAGGGCGACAGGGCATTAATCTTTGGCAGACAACCACATAAAATACACTGGGTGGCCGCTGCAGATTATGCAAAAATGGTTTCACATGCCTTTCAGCGAAAGGATACAGAAAATAAGAAATTCTGGATTATGGGGCCCGAAGCATTTACAATGGAAGAAGCTATAACCATGTATTGTAAAGTTAAATGTCCGGGTATATCGATTTCAAGAATCCCCTTGTCCATGATGGGATTTATGGCTACCATCACATTTAAGAGTCAGTTTAAATATGTCGTCAAAACGATGAAATACTTTAACAAAGCCGGAGAAACAGGAGATCCACAGGAAGCAAATGAATTGCTTGGAAAACCAATTACGACGATGTCAATGTGGTTAAATGAAAAATAATTGATAATTTTATTATTAAATTATTAACCAATTAACTAAACCACTATGAAAAAAATACTTTATAGGCTATTGATCGTTTTTATGATCATTTCACTGGTATCATGTAAATCAAAAACTTCCCCTGAACAGGCTGAAGGCGGTGATATGACAATGAATATCCTGACACCTGAAGAAGAAGAACAGGGATGGAAGTTGTTATTTGACGGTGAGACACTTAATGGCTGGCACTCATTTCTGGAAGATACAATCACAGGTTGGGTAGTGGAGGATGGTACAATGAAAGCTCTTGGAATGGGTGGTGATATCGGTGGGGATATTGTCTCCGATGACCAGTTTGAAAATTTTGAACTTTGCCTGGAATGGAAAATCGCACCTGAAGGGAACAGCGGGATCCTTTACCTGGTAGTGGAGGATACGGCATATAATGCAGTATATGAAACAGGGCCGGAATACCAGTTACTCGATGATGAAGGATTCCCCGTACCTGTAAATGAAGAAGGCGAACCTGAACCACTAAACGATGACCAGTTTACCGGATCCAATTATGGTATGCACCCAGCTCAGAACAAAGTTCTTAATCCTGCAGGCGAATGGAACACAGCCAGGATCATTATCAATAACGGACATGTTGAACACTGGCTGAACGGCGATAAAGTTGTGGAATATGAACTCTGGACGGATGAGTGGAAGGAACTGGTTCAGGCTGGTAAATGGGCAGATTATCCCGGTTATGGTTCAGCAAAAAAAGGTCATCTCGCACTTCAGGACCATGGCAGCTTTGTATGGTTCAGGAATGTTAAGATAAAGGAATTATAAATAAAAAAACCGCAGAGTAGCTCTGCGGTTTTTTTATTTGTGTTTAATATAATCTTCCAGCGCTTTTACATATTCATCAAACCTCTGCATACCAAGTTTTGTGATCATGCAGAGTGTATGCGGGTAATTTCCTCTGAACTTTTTCTTAACATGAATATAACCCGCTTCTTTTAACTTATTGATCTGAACGCTCAGGTTCCCCGATGTTGCCTGTGTCTGCTCCTTCAGGTAATTGAAGTCGGCCGATTCAACAGTCGCCAGGATAGAAATAATTGCCAGCCTGAGCTGCGAATGCAATAACGGGTCAAGATCTTTAAACATGATTACCGTTTTTAGACATTTTCAGCAGATATCCCGGTGCCAGGTAGCCAAAAACAATGGAGACTGCAAAAACAATTAACTGGTACATATCGGGCACAAAAGCCGTAAC
>Ga0111176_1121_pt1 | contig 14068 bp, 14 predicted proteins | sample DeeMarSWOR324_28_FD_80229 | JGI IMG/M metagenome (GOLD analysis project Ga0111176, IMG submission 80229) | Bacteroides sp. SM23_62_1 | reverse complement strand
TGATCTGTTCAAAACCGGTGATTTCAAGTACCACCAGTTCTTTGATGCCGACGGTAAGATCGTTATTGCCGATATAGGACATTATGAAAGTGAACAATTTACTACGGAAATATTTCGTGAAGTACTATTAAAAAATTTCCCTAAATTTGCAGTTCATTTTTCAGGAATAAACACCAATCCGGTAAAATATTTTTAAAATGGCAGCAAAGAAAATTACAGAAGAAGTAACAGAAATGTCTGTTGAGGATAAATTACGGGCACTTTATGATCTGCAGCTGGTTGATTCAGGCATAGACAGGATCAAGATATTACGTGGTGAATTGCCCCTTGAGGTACAGGATCTGGAAGATGAAGTGGAAGGGTTGGAAACCAGGATTACAAACCTTAATGCCGAGATTACCACACTGCAGGAGGCTGTGAGCAAGAAAAATAATGAGATCCAGAATTCACAGGCACTGATAAAGAAATACCAGGAGCAGCAAAACAACGTACGAAATAACAGGGAATTTGATTCATTATCTAAAGAGATTGAGTATCAAACACTTGAGATTGAACTTTCTGAAAAAAGAAAAAAAGAGTTCACTCTGCAGGCAGATGAAAAAAAAGTGATGATAGAGGAATCTGGGAAGGTTCTCGATGAGCGAAAGGGTGATCTGCAGAATAAGAAGACTGAACTCAATGAGATTATTGAAGATACAAAGAAGGAAGAAGAGTTGCTCATAAAAAAGTCGCAGGAAATTCAATCAAGGGTAGAGCAAAGACTTGTTACGGCTTATATCAGGATACGGAACAATGCCAGGAATGGGCTGGCTGTTGTGACCGTCCAGAGGGATGCCTGCGGAGGATGCTTCAATAAAATCCCTCCTCAGCGGCAACTTGATATCCGTTCAAGAAAGAAAGTCATCGTTTGCGAATATTGCGGCAGGATCCTTGTTGATTTCGACAGGGAAGAGCAGGAGAGTAATTAAAAAACCAGAACACATCTTTTTATGATTTTCCGTATCATCAGTCTACTCCTGCTACTGATGACCTCAATCCACAGTTCTCCACAATATGTCATGACCGGAAATATGAGAATGGCATGGGAGAATATTGTGGATCTGGAGCTCGACAGTGTGCGGGCCTGCCTGGATAATGAAATGCATTCGAATCCTGAAAATCCTTACCTTTTCTACTACAATCATTATACCTGTTTCCTGAACACACTTTTATCCGGTATTACTGCAGATTATGAGCAATTCATGGGAGTATCCGGTAAGTTGACTGAAGCACTCAGGGAATCAGATTCCAACCATCCTGAATACCTCTTTCTGCTTTCTTCCATGAACCTGCAGAGAGCATTCCTCAATTTTTATTATGGTGATCAGTGGCAGGGAATCAAAAATTTCTATACCGCATACAGGATGGCAAAACAAAATTCATATGATTACCCCTTGTTTAACCCAAATCTTAAGATTGAAGGTATCTCTGAACTAATAATAAGTTCTGTTCCTGAGAATTACAAATGGATTCTTAACTGGCTGGGCATTGGGGCTGAACTTCGGGAAGCCATTGGAAAGCTTGAACGATATTACGCGACGTGCAGCGCAGAGGAAAAACCGGAGGCACTGATCATCCTTGCGCTGGCATATGGCCAGATTTTGGTTGACAGGGAGAAGGCCTATGCACTTTTACAGGGATGTGAAGAAAGGACAACAAACAGGTCCATTGTTAAGCCGTTTTTAGCCTATTATGCATCCGTATCGGGGCATGTGTCCGAGGCCGTCAGGGTGCTGGAATCAGGCCTGCAGCAGGGTGAGATATGGCGTAACCAGGCTGCTCTGTTGCTCGGAACAGCAAAACTTAACGGGCTTGAGCAGGAGGCGGGCCAATACCTTGAGGATTTTCTCTGGAATTATAAAGGAATAAATCATATCAGGACGGCTCACCATAAATTGTCGTGGTATTATCTCATAAATGGTGACACAACCCGGTATATTCGTCATAAACAAATGGTATTATCAGCAGGAACAGATTTATTTGCTACGGATAAACAGGCCACTGCCGAAGCCTCCGTTCCCGGTTATCCTGATATTCATCTGTTAAAAGCCAGGCTGCTGTTCGATGGAAGTATGTATGACTGGTCACTTGAGATACTTGAAAATATATGTATGGATGAGCTGGACACAGAAAAGGAACAGCAGGAATTTGCCTACAGGATGGCACGGGTTTGCCAGAAACTGGAAATGACTGCCAGGGCTAAAGAATTATACCAGGCAGTTCTGGCTACAGATCATCATCTTCAAACTTACTATGCACCTTACTCTGCATTACAGCTGGGCTTGATGGCGGAATCGGAAGGACGGTATGAAGAAGCCGTAAAATACTATGAAACCTGCCTCGAGATCAATAAAGGAGAATATCGTTCCGGGATTGAACGGGAAGCAAAGATGAGACTTGAAAGATTAAGAAATCAATGATCCCAGGAGACCTGAAAAAATTTGTTTTCAGGGACATTCATAAGATGTGATTGTGTATCAGAATAGAACTGTTTACATAACTGGCGGTCCTCCTCAGACAGATTATATAATTCCATTACCTGGTCCGATGCATTTGCAGGAATAAGCCTGAACAGGTTTTTTCCATCCTCGTCACGTTTATAAACCCAGACAGGAAGGTAGGTGTAACCTGTGATGCTTGTCTTATTTGTTTTAACAAGCTCCAATTCAAAAATAATACCGCCATCCCTGTATCTGTCACGCTGGTTTGAGATAAAATTTCCCAGGGAGTAAACAACAAGCCTGGAAGGCATGGAATCCTTTTCATTGATATATATCCTGACAGGCTGAACAACATGTGGGTGGGACCCGATAATAACATTAACACCTTCCTTAAACAGGAATTGTGCCAGTTCTTCCTGACTTTTATTTTCTTCCCTTTCATATTCATTTCCCCAGTGAAGGCATGCAATAAGAAAATCCGGCTCCGCTGCGAGTGCTTTTTGAATATCATCATGGATCATTGATGTATCAATATAATTCACAATATTGGGAGGGGATACTTCCAAACTGTTAGTGCCGTAAGTATAATTCAAAATGGCAAGAAGAATATTATTTTTCTCAACCAACAGAGGATACCTCAGATCTCTCTGGTATTGAGATTCAAAGGAGCCTGTCATGATCAGACTTTGCTGTCGGAGGGTTGTGATGGTACGTTCAAGGCCTTCCTTCCCACGATCAAGGGCATGGTTATTGGCGTTAACCAGGATATCAAATCCTGTCTCCTTAAGGGCAACGCCCAGTTCATCCGGGCTCGAGAACTGAGGATATCCTTTATAGGGAGGGCCGCCGAAAGTAACCTCGAGGTTCCCAACAGCAATATCAGCCTGCTCAATGAAGGGTTTCAGATAATCGAAACAGGAATGATAATTATAACCACCACTATCCGGATCCATTGCTGCAGCTATCTGTGCATCATGCCCCATAATATCACCTGTAAAAAGAATACGTAACCGGCTGGTTTCGGTATTTTGGGCCGCAAGCCATGTCATAAGAATGACCTGTAGCAGGAATGATAATATGAGGGTTTTTGGCATGAAGAATTGTTAAATTGTTGATTGTTAAATAGAACCGTTATCAGAAATGATGTAATCCCGAGGGAACAGAGTGACCGAGGGACCTCGTCGGATCTGACCAAAATGCCTGTTATACCGGCGATCCCTAAGCTGAAGCAGGCGGAGATCCACCCAAACTCAAATCCGCCAGGAACCAGGAACAAGCAACCATTTACCAGCTTCCCCCGGCACCACCGCCTCCGAAGGAACCGCCGCCACCACCTCCGAAGCCACCACCGCCGAAGCCTCCAAAACCTCCTGAACCGGAGGTGAATCTGTTAAAACTGCCGCGGTGAGAACTTCTGGATCCGCCTAACAGGGTTAATGCTACCCAGAAAGGCAGTCCATGCCCAATGGCATAACGGCGTGCAGACCTGATCTTGCCTGCAATGGAAATAATTATGATAAGGATCACAATAAAAAAAATGAAAACAGACAAATAGGTATCTGCTGACTCATGCTTCTGTATATAATCATCTGGAGTGTATTCGCCCCTGGTTAGATCAATAATCGTATTGGTAGCTGCCTCAAGTCCTTCATAGTATTTTTGTTCTTTAAAAAACGGGATCAAGTCATAGTCAATGATCCTATTTGCTATAGCGTCAGGTACAGTGGCTTCAAGGCCATAACCGGTTGCAATGAAAACATCTCCGTGCTGTCTGTCCGGTGATGGGTTCAGAAGTATGACGATACCATTGTCCTTTTCCCTGGTTCCTACACCCCATTCTTCACCCAGCTGAAACGTGAAATCAGAGATGTCATAGCCCCCAAGATCGTCAAGGATGACAATATAGATCTGTGTGGAGGTCTCGTAATAGAATGATTGAAGCTTATTTTCAAGATTATCCCGGATGGACGGGTCAAGCAATCCTGAGAAATCATTGACCATCCTTGGCGGCTGCATGGGACGAGGTATATCCTGCCCATTCAATGTATTAAATAAAAAAATCAGGACAGTAAGCTGAAGAAAAATATATTTGTTCATATGCTGGATTATTTATTCGGTATTTCTATCTGCCTGAAATGAATACTTTACAATGTGCTCACCCCCTGGCCCCCTCTCTCGCGGGGGAGGGAAGAACCTATGTTTAAGATTTTTTACTGGATTCCCCGAATGAGATTTCATCCGGCAGTTCATTCACATCATCAGGGCTGTAAGGAAAATGTTGTTTGAGTTGCTCACCAGCCATCATTATTGCCCTGGAAAGCCCGCCGGCAAAGTCACCTTCCCTGAATCTCTCAGCCATGACATCCTTGATATTATCCCAATAATCATCACCGACAACTGCGTTTATACCCGCATCTCCGAGTATGGCAAATGTGTGGTCATCAATCGCCAGGTAGAATAGTACTCCGTTTCTGAGGTTGGTTTTGTGCATTCCGAGTTTTTCAAAGAGATAAGCCGCCCGATCCATCACATCCCCTTTGCAGTGTTTGTCGAGGTGGATCCTTATCTCCCCGGAGGTATTTAATTCTGCCTGCCGTATGGCGTCCAGAATTTGATCCTTTTGTTCCGTTGAAAAGAAGTCTGAGGGCTGCATATTTAAAATTCAACAGTTGGCGGGGTTTCACTACCTTCCCTTGCTTCGAAATACTCTTTTTTATCAAAACCAAATATGGCTGCTACGATAAGCTGGGGAAACTTCCTGATATACCTGTTATACTCCATGGTGGCGTCATTAAATTTTTTCCTCTCAACAGCGATACGATTTTCTGTTCCCTCAAGCTGCGCCTGGAGGTCCAGAAAGTTCTGGTTAGCCTTGAGGTCAGGATATCTTTCAACAACCACCATAAGCCTTGACAATGCTGAACTCAATCCATCCTGTATCTGCTGGAATTGCTCGATTGATGCAGCATCCAGGTTCTGCGGATCGATATTTACGCCGGTGGCCTTTGCCCGGGCTTCAATGACCTGCGTCAGCGTTTCCTGTTCGAAATCGGCATAACCTTTTACCGTACTGACAAGGTTTGGGATCAGGTCGGCGCGGCGTTGATAGGCGTTCTCTACCTGGGCCCATTGTGCGGTGACACCTTCATCAAGCTCAACCATCCGGTTATACCCGCATCCTGAAAGAAACGGGACAAGCAGGACCAGCAAACTGATCCTGAAGATAATGGAAAATGTTTTACTCATGTTATTCATTTGTTTTGGTTTGGATCGCAAAAGATTTTCAAAAATAACAAATAGAGCACAATCTGAATGATAAATACTGTATAAAGAATTAATTTTGTTAAAACCTGTTATTGGTATTTGTTCAATATACTTATCCACAGAAGGCACAGAGTATCACAGGATATAATTCCTCTGTAACCTCTGCGGTTTAAACATCTTAAAAATGACCCCGGAAGAGTTCAAAAAAGCTGTTTTACAGGGAATCCCGGAAAAGATTCCTCCTGACAGGGGATATGATCTATCTGTCAATCATGCACCCGGGAGGAAAGATATATTAAATCAGGAGGAGAAAAAACTGGCATTACGAAACGCGTTACGCTATTTCAGGAAGGAACATCATGGTATCCTGGCGAAGGAATTTCTGGATGAGCTGAACACCTATGGCCGGATTTACATGTACAGGTATCGCCCGGAATATGTTATTTCAGCAAGGAATATCGATGCCTTTCCTCACCGGTCGAGGCATGCAGCAGCCATTATGGTCATGCTGTGTAATAACCTGGATGAAGCGGTGGCTCAGCATCCCCATGAGCTGATTACATACGGAGGTAATGGCGCTGTATTTCAGAACTGGGCCCAATACCTTTTAACTATGAAATATCTTGCTGAGATGACGGATGAACAGACACTGGTCCTTTATTCCGGTCATCCGGCCGGACTATTCCCAAGTCATGCAGAGGCTCCAAGGGTGGTGGTTACCAACGGTATGGTCATCCCGAATTATTCATCGCATGATGACTATGAGCGGTTGAATGCACTGGGGGTGAGCCAGTACGGACAGATGACAGCAGGGTCGTTTATGTATATAGGGCCCCAGGGAATAGTACATGGAACAACAATTACCATTCTGAATGCTGGCAGGAAACTCGGGGATAATGAAAAGGGCAATCTCGCAGGAAAGGTATTTATTACCTCCGGATTGGGTGGAATGTCTGGTGCGCAGCCAAAAGCAACCGTTATAGCCGGCGGCATATGCCTGGTTGCCGAAGTCAACCCGAAAGCAATAGAAATCAGGAAATCACAGGGATGGGTCAGTGAAATCTACGATGGACTTGATAAACTGCTTAAAAGGATGGAGGAGGCACGGAGAGGAAAAGAAGCAGTATCACTAGGATATTACGGGAATGTTGTTGATTTATGGGAAAAACTTGTTCAGGCTGATATATCGGTTGAGTTGGGATCCGATCAGACCTCCCTGCATAATCCCTATGCCGGGGGTTATTATCCTGCAGGAGTGAGTTTTGATGAAGCAAACAGGATGATGTCTGCCGATCCGGAAAATTTCGAGAGACTAGTAAGGGATTCTCTCAGGCGCCAGGTTGATGCAATCAATATCATGGCTCAACGGGGGATGTATTTCTGGGATTATGGTAATGCATTCCTGCTGGAGGCGGGAAGGGCTGAGGCTGATATATTCCTCCCGGGGGGGCGTTATCGCTATCCTTCCTATGTGGAGGATATCATGGGCCCATTGTTTTTTGATTATGGATTTGGCCCATTCCGGTGGGTATGTACATCCAATGATCCGTCAGACCTTGCCATAACAGATAAGATTGCGCTGGAAGTGATGAAAAAACGTTATGAACAGGCACCTGATTATATACGGCTGCAGCTCCTCGATAATATCCATTGGATAAGGGAAGCCCCTGTGAATAATCTTGTGGTAGGTTCCCAGGCAAGAATTTTATATGCCGATTGTGAAGGAAGGATAAACATAGCCAGGGCATTTAACAGTGCGATCCGCGACCGTAAAATCTCAGCTCCGGTGGTGATCGGACGTGATCACCATGATGTGAGCGGGACGGATTCACCATACCGTGAAACATCAAATATCTATGATGGTTCCAGATTTACAGCCGACATGGCTGTTCACAATGTGATCGGAGATGCCTTCAGGGGTGCAACATGGGTAGCCCTACATAATGGTGGTGGTGTTGGATGGGGCGAGGTAATTAACGGAGGATTTGGCATGGTTTTGGATGGTTCTGATGAAGCAGGAAGACGGCTCGAAATGATGTTGTCCTGGGATGTGAATAATGGCATTGCCCGACGCAGCTGGGCAAGGAACAAAGGAGCCATGCGTACAATTGAAAATGAAATGAACAGACAACCCGGGCTGAATGTTACCATGCCTAATATGGTGGATGATAGTGTGATGGATGAGTTATTTACATGAACGGATTGCAGACCAGGTGCAAGGATGTTGATTGCAGCTGTATGCCCCTGATACTCATTGATGGAGGTGAAAAATGGGGTAATTGCCTGAAAATATCCACGGGGAAATATATGGCCGGTTAAAAATGATATGTTTTGGATATGAAGATGATAAAGAATTTACAATACGGATTATTTTGTCTTGTGATTATTTTAATCCTGTGTTACAGTTGTGAGGACCTGCTGACCGAACTTGTGAATAATGATCCCAGATCGGTCATTGCCGGATTGTGGCTTTGTGACGAGAGTGATGACTATCTTAAAGCCGTTAATGAGACATATTATGTTGAGATCGACCTTCATCCAACAGATTCCTCAAGGGTGCTTATTTCAAACTTTTTTAATGTTGATGATGATGCCCAGGCCGTTCTCTCCGGTGACCTCCTGACACTGCCTGTGCAAACGCTCCAGGGTGGATTTACGGTACGGGGGAGCGGATTAATCACCAAAAAAGGAAACCAGATCGACTGGACCTATCATGTTGACGATGGCAGCGGGATTGAGTATAAGATTACAGCAGTATACACGAAACAGGAATAGTTGGGGAAGGGTGGGGAAGTCAAGAGCAAGGAGTAAGGAGTAAGGAGTAAGGAGTAAGGAGTAAGGAATAGGGAGTAAGGAGTAGGGAATAGGAAATTGGAAGTTCTATGAATGAGAAAGTTACCAAACTCATAACTCTAACTCACTCCCACCGAGAACCGGGAACTGTTTTTCCGGTTTCCAACCGGACACATTCAGTCATCTGAAGTATAAACCAGACTTATTCGTTTATGATTAGCTTAGTTGTGGATCATTTTCACACAGCCTCTTCAATCATGAGATATCTTTTAATAAAAAGCGTTAACAAAAATCGGGTTGAGACAGAATACTTCAGTAGGATCCGGTGCTGAGCATGATAAGTGCACAATCAACAACTACTTTAATCCCTTTCTCCCGGGCAAGATCAACCAGCTCCTGGTTATGCGTTCCGGGATTAAATATGATCCTGGAAGGATTCAGGCTGAATATATATTCATAATATTCTTTCTGGCCCTCTTTGTTGAGGTACAGAACCACTGTATCGACTTCTGCAATATCCGGCTGGCCTGTCAGTATTTCAACATCTTCAATCTGACCGGGCCTTTTACCCACCGGGACAGCCACAAAGCCATGCCTCATCAGGCTTCTGACGCATTTGTAAGAGTATTTTGACTGGTTGGGACTGGCACCCAGAACAACACTTCCGGACATTGTAATCATTTTAGACAAAGTTAAAAAAATAACTATGTCACTATAAATTATTCATATCTTTAAAGAACCTGAAAATACGGAACAATGTCACAGGTAGCTGTTGTCATATTAAACTGGAACGGGATTGGCTATCTGAAAAGATTTCTGCCATCCGTTGTCGAATATACTAATCCTGAGATGGCAGATATTTATGTTGCAGATAATGGTTCGACAGATGAATCCATAGCATGGCTCAGAAAGAATTATGAACAGGTACAAATTATCATGCTCAACCGGAACTATGGTTTTGCCGGGGGATACAACCTGTCATTAAAGCAGATTTCATGCCGGTATTATGTTTTATTGAACTCTGATGTAGAGGTCACGGCACACTGGCTTGACCCGCTTGTCAAATTAATGGATTCAGATCCTGCGGTTGCTGCATGCATGCCAAAAATAAAATCTGCCGCTGCCCCTTCCCTGTTTGAATATGCCGGGGCTGCCGGAGGGTACATCGATAAATGGGGATATCCCTTTTGCAGGGGGAGAATCTTACACCATATTGAACCTGATGAAGGGCAGTACGATAGCAGTGTTGAGATTTTCTGGGCAAGTGGGGCATGTCTTCTCATACGCTCCGACCTGTTTTTTAAAGCCGGTGGTATGGATTCCTTCTTCTTCGCCCATATGGAAGAGATTGATCTCTGCTGGAGACTGAAAAACCTTGGATACCGGATAAGGTTTGTTCATGAGGCTCAGGTTTTTCACCTCGGGGGAGGAACACTTCCTAAAAAAAATCACAGGAAAACTTATCTGAACTTCAGGAATAACATCATCTTACTGGTCAAGAACCTGCCTGCAAAAAAATTAGCCGGTGTCCTTGTTGTCAGATTTGTACTTGATTTTGTAGCTGCAGCTTTTTTTCTGATCAAACTTGATCCGGGAGAATCTTTTGCTGTTGTGAAAGCCTATTTTTCCTTATTGTTCCATACCAGGAAGATTTTCAGGTTGAGAAAAGAACACAGGGTAAAGGACTGCCCCCTTCATCAGAATGAAATATTTAACGGCAGTATTGTATGGAATTTTTATATCAGGAGAAAGAAAACATTCAACCTGCTTGGATTTTGAATTGTAGATTTACCGGATATTATAGTACCGGATAATTAAATTGTGAACAAAATCATTTTATACCTTAAGTTATTGCGAATTGTTAATATTATTTATAGCTTAGTTTCTTTTTTTACAGAATAATTTAATTATTTTATAATCCAAATCAGATTACTGACAGCCTTATGTCTGAAAAGGAAAATCCGATTATTCTAATTGCTGATGATGATCCTTCCTGTCTGATTATTCTAACTGAATTTCTCAAGTCCACAGGTTTACAAATCATAACTGCCACCGATGGTGTCCTGGCATTCGAGGAAGCTATAAAAAATATCAATATTCATCTGGTGATCATGGATATCAGGATGCCTAAAATGGATGGTTTGGAAGCAGTGAGGCAAATCAAAAAGCACAGGCCCACATTACCAGTCATTATCTACACTGCTTTAAATGATCCGGATTATAAGTTTCTTTTCAAAAAGCTGAACTGTCATGACTTTCTTCTCAAGCCTGTACCCCCTCAGCTAATACTGGATACGGTTTCAAAATATATCCAGTTTCAAACCGATGAATACGGAACAGGGGAGTATTATCTCAGTTAAACATGACAGAACGATATAAGCTTATTCCTCGCTGATCTGATTCATCATTATTAACCAGTTCAAAACGCCCCCCGTTTTCAGAATAATTGTATTTGTCAGATGGTTGGGTAAAAGGTCAGAGGCAGGGTATTAGTTTCTCCAGTTCTACTGCACGTGAACCTTTCAGCAGGATTGTTGCATGTTTGATCGGTTCTTTTTTTAGTTTACCGGTCATTTCTTCTACATTTCTGAAACATTGCCATTCACCAGGGATATCAATACCTTCATAAGCTTCCCCGACAAGGAAAATATGTCTGAATCCCATTTTCTGAATGAGCCTTGTAAGATTAGTATGTTCCTTCCGGGACGAATCTCCCAGTTCTTTCATTTCTCCAAGAATCAGCACCTTGTGTTTATCAGGATACTGAATGAAATTCATTAATGCTGCTTCCATGCTGGTGGGGTTGGCATTATATGCATCAACAATGATTTTGTTATATTTTGTTTTTTCCATCTGTGATCGTAACAGCTCAGGGAAATAGCCTTCAATTGCCTGTATAATCTTTTCAGGCCCGATGTTGAAATAGTGCCCGATTGTGGCAGCAGCGAGGATATTTTCGAGATTATAATGGCCCACCAGATGTGTTCTGACCGGCAATTGGATGCCGGGATCTTTACCAAATATCAGCATTAATGCCAGGTAAGGGTGTGTTTCCAGAATTTCAGCTGTGCACAGTGCATCAGTACAATGTCCGTAGTGGATTATCGTACCGCGGAAATTTTTCAGCATATTCATCAGGATACTATCCTCACAATTTGCAAAAGTACAGCCATGTGTTTCAGCCAGGTATTCATACAGTTCCCCTTTTGCTTTCCTGACCCCGGTTACTGATCCAAAACCTTCGAGATGGGCTCGGCCAATGTTGGTAACCAGCCCGTATGCCGGTTGTGTGATACGGCACAACATACTTATTTCACCGATATGGTTTGCGCCAATCTCTACCACCGCGATCTGGTGTTCCTGTCTAATACCGAGGATTGTAAGGGGGACCCCGATATGATTATTCAGGTTGCCAGGCGTGGAAAATACCTGATATTTTTGGGATAAGATCCTGGATATCATTTCTTTGGTGGTCGTTTTTCCGTTCGATCCAGTAACGGCAATGATTCCGGATCTGAGTTTTGATCTGTGATATGTTGCGAGATCCTGGAGAGTGGTAAGGGTATTGTTAACCAGTATACATCGTTTGTCTGTTATGACCGATGGATCATCAACCACGGTATAGGCAGCTCCCTTCTCAAGGGCATCGGCAGCAAATTTGTTACCATCATACTTTTGTCCATGCAGGGCAAAGAAAATTGAGCCGCGGACAGGTTTTCTTGTATCGGTGGTAACAGATGGGAAATGACAGTATAACTCATATAGTTCCCGTGTATTCATCAAGGTAATAAGTAAAAAAAAACCTCATTATTTAAATGAGGTTTTGAAGTATAAAGAACATTTAATATTAAAGTCCGGCTGAACTTCCCACTCTGGTCATGGCACATCTGAATCCGAGATCATCCCTGGCGGCTTCCTCATCCAGGAATCGTCTGGTTCCGGGGCTCAGCCAGTAAGCACGGTCTTTCCACGAACCTCCTTTAAACACCCTTGCACGGTTATTTATCAGGCTCGTGATATCCTGTTCAAACTGGGAATACATCTGCTCGGAGTCAATGATAAAACTATCGGCCATTGCTTCCCCGATGGAGTAAAGACTTGAATAATAGTCGCCATCCAGATAATCACGATAATCTGCCTGCCTGTAATTCTGTGTATATTCCTTCACATCATTTGCATTGAGTTCCCTGTATTTCATGTTGCCGTATCTATCTTTGGCCACGGCCTCGCCTGTTTGCGGGTCTCTCTCAAGAGTTTGAAAGACGTTTCCCCTGAATGGCCGGAACTCGCTGAAATCTTCGAATGACAGGGGACGATAGATATCCTGTACCCATTCATTCACATTTCCTGCCATACAATAAAGGCCATAGTCATTGGGCCAGAAGGATAATACAGGAGCTGTGATTGCAGCCTGGTCATTCAGATCGCCTGCCAGTCCCATATAGTCACCTCTGCCTCTGACGAAGTTAGCCCTGAAATCACCAATATTTCTCCTGGAGTCATTTCTCAGTGTATGTCCGTTCCACGGAAAGATCCTTCTATCAAACACCTCCACCTTCAGCCGGGCTGGTAGGCCGCATGCTCGGGAGATTTTCTCCGACAAGCCCGATATACTGGCCTGCCAGGTAAGCATCTGTATTAAAATGATCGGCTCCTGCCTGTCCTGCCGGATCCAGAAGGAGTATTCCCTCATCGATCAGTATCATCTCGTTAACCCTGTCAGTCCGCCAGAGGGCATAATCACCAGCCTGCCTCCAGCTGATCCCTACTACAGGATATTCATTATAAGCAGGATGGCGCAGATAATATTCCACATACGGGTCATTGTAGGCAAGAGGATCAAGCCACACCAGTGTGTCTGGCAGAGCATTCTGATAAACTTCCGGCATCTCGGCAAATACCCTTGAGGTCCAGTACAGGTATTCACGATAATCAACGTTTCTTACTTCAGACTCATCCATATAGAAGGATGTAAGTGTGACTCTTCTTGGTACGTTGTTATAATCATACAGAACATCCTGTTCAACCCTGCCCATGGTAAATGTGCCGCCTTCAATGAAAACCAGTCCTGGACCAGTCGCCTGTTCAAAGTCAACGACAACCTCAAATCCACCCCAGTCGGGATCATTATACTGCCAACCAGTCGTGCTTGATTCTTTACCGGTTTTGGTTATATCACCTAATCTGTTGCAGGAGATGAATAAGATAATAACGGTTAACAGGTAAGGAAGAAATCTGACCTTTATTCTCATGACAATCTGTTTTTAAAGCGAATTAACTCCAAATATAATTTTTTTTTTGGTTCATTTACAAAGAACTAGCTAAAAAATAACAATATGACTTTCCAAAAATAACTAAATTTTAGGACATTTTATTGTCTTAAATTTCTTCTTATTATTAGTTTTATATTCCAATCTGTAAGTAAAAGCTATCTCGTGTGCGCCATTTCCGACATTGTAAACCCAAGGTTTTGCCATATTGAAATCAAATGAATAGCCAAATCGCATACGTTCATCCTGATAGCCAGCCAC
>Ga0111176_1108_pt1 | contig 14223 bp, 7 predicted proteins | sample DeeMarSWOR324_28_FD_80229 | JGI IMG/M metagenome (GOLD analysis project Ga0111176, IMG submission 80229) | Bacteroides sp. SM23_62_1 | reverse complement strand
AGGGCACAACTCATTGCCCAGCTAATTGCCCCGGCATTTTCATCTCCTGACAGTTGAAAATATTCCTGAAAAAAAGGCTTGGCTCTTCCTATAACAACCCAGTCATAACCGAATAACATACCTCCTAACGTAGCGGTCAGTGAGATAGACCATATATATCTCATATTAAACTTGTAATCACTCATTACGTTGGAATTTATATGCCGCTATACATTTAAAATTAGTTGTAAGATTGGTGCAGATTCAGACCCTTTCTCAAGTGCCCTTCTTGTGATACGTATAAGCTCAAATACAACAAGCATGTTTATCATATATTTATGTACAGGTGATAATACAATTGAGAATGCTTTCTTTACCTTAGATATTATTTGGATGCCGACAGAAGCGAATCAATTTATTATTATATAATTCCTTACTATTCATATAAACTGTATCTCTTAATTGCCGGGGACCAGGATTGACAGATTACTGTAGTCTGAAAATCCATACTCATTAAATGCTTTTATCCGAAAAGTATATTGAATACCTGAAGAAAAAAATTCATAATAAAAATATTTGATATTTCGTTCAACTGCTCCAATTTGTAAAAATTCCCCACCCGGTATTTTGGATTCTATAGCGAAACCATTTTCATTATCTGAATAATCGCTCCATTTAAGTTCAATTATTCCATCTACATACTGTGTCACAAGATCCCCCGGGGGTATTAATGGATCCTGGGGGGAGTGGAGTTTTTCCAGACCAATATGACAAACAGATAAATAAGGTAATTTACTTAATGGATTTTTTCCCGAAACCTGCATCCGAAATGTTTTATTGCCGGTGTCTTTAAAAGTTTTCCTTCCCAGATAAACTAACTTGTAGGCATATTCTCCGAACTGATCCCATTCTTCACCCTGGGGAGCTCCGTCAATAAATAATCTGCATTGTCCGCGTGACATCATGCTATCACCGTTTGCACTGATATAACCAATTGAAATATTATAATTACCTTTTGGAACATAAACGGTATAATCAATATAATCCCCTATTTCATTGGATTTTAGGAGCTGATATCTCTCTGTAGTATTGTAAGTCAAGTAAAACACAGTATCTGATGCTGAATAATTAAAATATTCCACATCATACATCGGACCATTCACCGGATCATAAGTTTTTCTATCATAACATTTTGATAATTTACTGTCAGAAAGATCATAAGAAACCAGTAATGCAGGGCCCGGCCAGTAAACTTCTGCCATATGTCCTTCAGTATTATCGTAAATATAGAATTCGTTCATGCCATTTTTTATAACACCTAACGGAATTGGCAAGAATGATCCAGGATAAACATCTTCGGGGTGGTGATTGCGTAATTCTTTAAAGTCCATTAGCATAATGTTATTCAGCCCAAACTGACATATATATTTATTTTCCAGATGACCTATATAAATCTTCGAATTCATTAATATAACTGTATCAGCATGGCCAATATCTTCAGTTATTTCACATCTGCTTTTTTTTATTTCTCCAATCCGCACTTTGAAATTTTCAGGAACATCATATGGTTCATATAACCTTACCATCCTGTCTTTTCTGGCTAATATTAAATTCTCAACAACAGGTGTCATATATGAAATCCCGTCTATATCAGTAATTTTTACCATTAACTTCATGGGCATTTTCTGATCGGGGATCAGTCTGAGATCCCAGTTATAGGTATATGGAGAAATGGTTAGTTTGCCAATATTCCCATCCCATTGCTGGTTTCTGATAAAATATTGCCATTTAGTGTATTCACTGGTTCCATCAAGTGGATAATAGTAATAATATCCCAGCAGGTCGATACTTTTGACAGGTACAGTTGAGCTGTAAACAGAAATTTCTATTAATAAGCTGTCATTATAAATAGTGGTATTGTTTACAGGTGTCTTTATGATTCCTGAGGCATGAGTTTTTAAGCTATCGTAATATACCCGGATTCCAAAATCATCGAGCCTCATTCCTGGCCAGTTGAAACCATGACATAGCTGTTCCCCTAGAAAAAAAGTTATTATATTTTCACCTGTTTTAAGTTCAGGCAATGGAATTTCAATACAATCCCTTCCAAGGATTTTATAAAAATAACAGTTTGGAATACCAGGTGTTTTTGGTTGCGGGAGAAGTCGTTTTATTCCAGTATTAATTCTGAATGAAATATCACCGGTACCAATATGTCCGGGCTGGACACCAACAGCAATTGCTTCAGCTTTCACAGCCATTTCAAGATCATCAATAAAAATGCTATATACTATACTATCAGCTTTTGCATAGCGCGGATACATATAAATGGAATGTTTCATATAGCATTCCCTGAAGATGTCTCCGCTAACCGGATCAGCATCACATATGAGTGTTGAGGAAATTATGACAATCGATAAAAAGTACGTTTTTAGTGATAGTTTGAAACAGATTTTGTTTATCATTATTTAAGCGTATTATACCATATTTCAACTCTACTGCCTGTTTCATAGTGCTTGCCAAATACATCGGGCATACCGTCATTATTGAAATCACAGGTCCAGCAGTTGTGGGAACCCTGATCAGACCATGTTGGGAAAGTATGAGTCTTCCATAACGTACCAGCACCATCTGTATTTTCAAAAATATAAACTTGCCCTCCATGTATATCACCTGTTAATAAATCCAGATCGCCATCTCTGTCAAAATCATCCAGTTTCATTGAATGAAGGCCTTTACCATCAGTTTTCAGATCAATCCTGGTATAATGGGGACTTAATATTACATAACATGAGGATCCTTCTTCTTCTGAATGGGCAAAATCTGTGATACCATCTTCATTAATATCTCCTGCATCACATTTTACACCCGGGATTGAATTTGGAATTACATGTTCAGGCCAGTTATTTTGTGCAGGGTCTCCGGGATTTTCATACCAGGCATTACTGTTAAGCACATCCATATCTCCATCCTGGTCTACATCATAAATTGCCAAGCCTGCTGTTTTCCCACCTATTTTATAACTCTGCCAGGATTTTTTGGGATCATCAGGTGATGGTAAATAATAAGTACCAGCTCCATGATAAGCCTGCGTGATAATGTCATCCCTGCCATCATGATTAAAGTCGAAAATTCTGCTGTGATCAGAAATATCATCCATGTTGAATATAAAATGGACAGGCCAATTTATCTCCCTGCCAGTATTTTCATACCAATAATTACCATCCCCGCCCTGTTGTCCACCGGTAATGTCAAGGTCTCCATCACCATCAAAATCTCCCGTCCAGATGCCCATATTACCGTGATAATCCGGATCAATGGGATGATGCATCTTCCATTTGGGTGGATCACCACCAAGGTTTTCATACCAGGCCATACCATCTGTGTCGACGATTAAATCTAAAAGACCGTCACCATTGATATCTGCACAGGCAATATCGTCAGGATCATCCAGGGGATCAGGAAGAACCTGATGCTGAAATTCCCAATCTTTGGATGAATTTAATTCCGGATCCGTTAAATAAAGAAACACCTCAGCAGCATGCCAGGTGTGTGGAGTTGCAGTTTTCTCTTTCACATAAACCTCATTAATGACAGCCATGCCTGGATAATCGGCAGCACTCGCCTGAATTTCCCATGTTAATGGATAATCCCGGTTACTGAGCGCATTGTTTTTCCTGCCGAAATAATGATCCTGGGCCCAGGAGATATAAGGATAATAAGTTGAGATGTGGCCATTCTCTCTGGCAATATCCTTATTCATCCACCAGATGAGTGTATTGTACCCGTCATTGGTATCCGGTACAATATAATGATCTTCCAATCCCATATGAGAAAGTCCGAATTTTAACCATTTCGTACCATATACAGGACGTTCTGAACCATCGGTTCGTCCTGTGATGTATTTCCCCGTTTCGCTTACTATTTCTCTTTTCTTAACTTCTTCAAAAACTTTATTAACCAGAGGGTGATTTTTATCTGCAAACAGTGAAAGTAAATACAATGTCTGGCCAAGGTTATCTACTTCAGCTTCTCCATTATTATAATCATACACATCTTCCAGGTTAAGTACCCACTCTTTCATTACATGGAGGTTATCTGTTTGTTTAAAACACATAGCCATCATGGAAGCATCCCGGATCCACGGCTTTTTATATACAAAATAGTTTGGGACAGGTTTACTGTCGGATACATTAATGAGAAGCTCCTGGTGCAGTACCTTAAGTATTTCACAGTACCTGAATTCACTGAATGAAGGAAGATTTATTTCATAATCGGTTCCATTAACACGACTTTCTTTCCCATTATCAACTATATAGACACCTTTTTCATTTTCGTAGATTGTAAACTGTTGATTATTCATTGTTTCTAATTCAACTTTATATTCATTAGGAATAATGGTTTCAGCCTTGATGCTCCATTCCCTTAAAATTTCACCTGAGAGAGGTTTTATTAACTTCCCCTGCTTATATAAAAGCTTTGTCCGATTGGCCATGCCAAATAAAAAAAACTTAATATCCGGCATTTCCTGAATACCAAATTCATTTCTGAATTCATGAAGTTGCTTCCTGTATTCAGATAATGCAGGGGTTACTTTTTCTTCAACAATTGAAATTTTATTTATCAGTACATCATAATCAGCATAGGTTTGACCTGCATCTGACAGGGGAACCAAAAAATAATTTACTATTTCATTTCCATTATTTCCGGTAATTTTGTAGACCTGATCTCCCACCCATCCCCATCTTGGTTTACCATTTGCTGATGTAATGTTCTCATCTGTAGCCAGTAACTGTGGCCCACGTTTTATGGCTGCCAATTCTGAGCCTTTATTATTATCAGGGACAACGTAAAAAGGTATTTCCATTAAAATCTCCACTTCATCACCATCTTTCCAGGTTTTTTCAATAATCAGATAATCTTCCTGTATCCCGGTGTATATTTGATCACCTGATCTGGCCTTGAAATTTTCTACTCCGGCCGGCACATTAAGCAATAATTTAAACTTCTCATTTTTCTTCAATCCTATCTTAATATCTATTTTATTTTCTACAGGAAAATCTGTGATAACATCAAGAGTAATATTTTTGTTAAGACCAGATCTGCGTGTTACTTCATACCTGCCGGAAGAATAAAAAAGCAATGCCGGATTGTCATTTACCGAACCTGCAATAAATTTTGGTATAAGTGCTATTCCACGCGGTATACTAAAGGAGCAACAACAAACATCAGGCAGTATTCCATGATTCACTTCTCCATATCTTTTTCTTCCTCCAACCAGGGGCAGGAAATATGAGATTTCACCTGTCTTTGGGCTCTGTGCGGCAAAAAGGGCATTATACACACTATTTTCAAGCTGCCTGGCATATTTTTGTTCTCCGGTAAGTTGCAGAAGATGCCAGTTCATTTGTATCCAGGTTACAGTTACACATCCCTCACCTGGTCCGCAATATTTATCGGCAAAATCATATTGCCCCCTGGGGTTTAAATTACTATCATCTTTAAAATGCTCTGTATGACTGGCAGTTCCGTTTATATATAAACGATTGTTTACAATGTCGTTCCATGCATTAAGCACGGTTTTAAGGTAATCTTTATTACCTGTAACCTTATATAATTCCAATAAACCAACCAGGCATGATAACATTTCATAAGCTTTCCCGTTGGCAGTTTTAAAAACATTTCCATGCTCAAGTAAGCTTGATATAATTTTAGGCCCGTGATCCTGCTCCCATGATTTTACTATGTATTCACAAAATTCAATGTACTTTTTATTACCAGTAAAATGATACAGTTCAACCATGGGTTCCATAACGCTTGAAGGAGCCATTCCAACGTGAGTTCCTGATTTAATAATATCCAATGTGTCTTCTCCAAAGGTATCACATAACAAATCTCCAACTTTTACACAAGCCTCTAATGCAGGTGTATAACCTGTTGCATTATAATAAGAAAGCAGGCCAATCAATACGTATTTATGACACCAGACATCCCACATGGTCCAACGATCTTTCTCTTCGTACGTGCCCAAATAACCATCTGCCAATTGGGTGTTTATAAGTTCTTTAGCGGCATAATCAATTCGCCGGAGCAACTTTTCATTACCCGAATTTTCATATTCAAGTGATGCTGCATGAAGAAATTTACCAACATATTCACCTGCCCATGACTGAACTCCCGGCCTGTTTATAAATGGTTCCAATATGCTGTCTATATCTATTGTTAATAAGCGTTTTTCCAGATTTATCTTCATTCTTTCGCCCAGATATCCCTCATAACCTGGATTTATATATTGCGCCGGTATAAAAACGTCTTTTATTAAATCATTGACAGCATAGTCTACCCGAGAGACAGATATTGTTGTTAATGACAATAGTATTAATGAGTTAAATATTTTTTTCATTTTTATCTTTTCAAAATGAAAGAATAAGCCAATAATATTTATTCATTCGAATTTTCATCTACAATTTTTTTACCCAGGTTAATGATTTCTTCTTCGCCATTTCTAACTCCGAATATGTAACAGGTATATGCCACCTTACTCCAGTTCCACCAGGGAAATAATTCAAAACCTTTTCCCTCCCACGGCAAAAGTTTAATAATGGGAATCGCTTCCACGGGAACGACCCTGCCCCATCCCAGGCCACTTTCTTCATGGTACAAACCCATAATGAAGTGATTGTTATAATTTAGTGGTCCGCCATCGGGAGGATCAGGTTTTACGATATTTTCATAATACGTATGAAAACGGTCGAAATAAACACCAGGGTAAGGGATGAAATCTCTTACCCATTTTTCTGCACCGTAAATAGCATAATTCCCACCGCCATTGCTTATGTCTACAACATTTACATCATATGCCAGGTACTCGATTTTAATGTAAGGTTTATCTTTAAAGATGGTAATTTCCTGAACACCATCAGGACAGATTTTTTGTGGTGCCCAGCGCATATAAACAGTTTTACTAAAATTATCTTCTTGAATTATTACAGCTTTTGTGAGCAAACCACGGTTGGCTGCTGCATCGATTGAACGGCCCGCAAGATTTAAAGTATCAGGCTTTACAATAAATTCAGTAATTGCTGTTTCCCACTGGGGCTCCCTGCCGGCTTTGTTTTCGGCGTCAAAAGCTCCATAACGTACTTTAATCAGTTCGTTTTCAAGGATAACTTCAAGTCTGCCATCCTGATCCTTACCAATCGTAATACCCTCCCATGTTCTTTCATTGAAGGGATGTGAACAGCCTCCCAGCAATAATATGGCCAGCAGATAATAAGGGAAATATTTGTTCATCGTATTAAGTATGATTATTTCAGTTTATTTATCCACAACTGTAAAGGACCGGTGTTATAATTTTTTGGTGTGATAATATCCATATCCCCATCTCCATCTATGTCGCTGATACCTGCGCCATAGCAACCTTCATTTGAAAGGGTGATAAATTCCCATGGTTCCTGTCCGTTATTTATAAATACAATCAATGGGTGTAATGCCTCTCTGGCAAAATAATCATGGGTTTGTATCAGCTCTCCCGTAACAATATCGATATCGCCATCATTATCCATATCCCCTGCCCGCAGTGAATGGCACCAATCCACCTCCCCAATAACATGTATCTTCCAGTCATCCGGATTGGAAACGTTTTTACTCCCTTCATACCAGAGAACAGGGTGTCCTGATGTTTCTGCATTTGAAAAAATCACATCAGGATATCCGTCATGATTGACATCAGATACTTCAACTTTACAATTATTATCAGTTCCGGGCACTTCATACTGTAAGAACCATCTTTTATCGATAATATGCATAATCCAGACGGAATTAAACGGATTTTCCAGCCAATATCCATTCAGGACGATATCCTGATCCCCATCCATATCAAGGTCTCCAATGGCCAATCCGTCATGTCTGTGAATCGGATCCTGTCTGACCTGCCATTTATCCGGAATAACCTGAAAAAAAACATATAGCCAGTTTTCAGCCCGGGCAATGATATCCGGTTGCCCGTTTTTGTCAATGTCAGCAATATCAAATTCCTTGATGTATTCAGCCGGACCGATAATATGTAAGTTCCATTCTGACTCAAGGGCCTTGCTTTCAGGAGATGGATTTTCCAGCCAGAAAACCATTCCTTCGTCGTTACCGTCTAAATAACGACCGATTATATCCAGGTCACCATCATTGTCAATATCTCCTGTTATTTCGTCGCAAGAGCTGTATTTGATTTTGCAGATAACAGCAGGTTCCCAGTTGGGAGCTATAAAAGCAGTAATTTCATGGTTGTTCTGAGCGCTGATAGTGAATAATATTTCTTTTATCCCATCGTTGTTTAAATCAATAAAAAGCGGGTGCCTGCCTGATTTTTCGCTCAGGATTGTTCGTTGGAATTCCAGGGATTGCCCCTGGATTATTCCAGGTAACATAATAAGGGCAATCAACAAAATAAGATGAATAGAATGTGTTCTTCCATTTCCAAGGACCGACTTAAATTTTCTCATTATTAAAATATTTAAAGAATTGAATATCTGACTGTTGCTATTATTCAGACCAAATACCTGTCGACCTTTTACTTGATCAAAACGGCGCAGCCAAAGGCTGCCTGCCTGTTAAGTCTTTTTTCCCTTTATTTCCTGATACATTTTCATTTGCCAGCTTCCTTACCTGGTTTACATTTTACGTCCCCTTCATCGCAATATCGAACCAGGATAGCAGGTCCCGGCCAGTTTATTTCCAGGGCATGTCCTTCAGTGTTGGAGAAAATATGAAAAATGTTGTCACCCTCCTTCAGATACTCAATGGGAACCGGTAACATATGAATGCCAGCTTCATGAAGAATACCGAAATTATCGGCAATCATATTCCCGTTTAAACCAACTTCGTGATTGGCCCCATCTTCAGTAGCTCCCGACCATGAAGTAAAAACCAGGAATGCAGAAATTGAATTGTCCAGTTTTTCAACCTTAATGATGCATTCTTTTTCACGGCCTACTCTAACCCCAAAAACCTCAGGAATAGTATCAGGTCTGTACATGATCACATTAAAATTATGCTGTTTCAAAGCTTTATATTCGACAGGTCTGGTAATATATGAACAACCATTAGCTGAATTGATCTTTGCTGCTATCATTAATTTATCTTCCTGTTGAGGCAACCAGAAATTATCCCATGGGGCCGCATAGGGCGGACTATACTGGGTATTCAGGATACCCTCCCAGGAACCTTTATTTAATCGATATTGCCACTGGGTAAATATTCCATCTCCATCCCAGTCGTAATCAGTGAAATAGCCTATATATTGCACTGAAACCACGTTTTCGGGATGATCGACCTCTGTCCTGAAAGCAATATGCTGATAGGCTGTGTCTTTATCCTGAATCTTTATTACTTTGCCTTTTGCACATTCTTTATCGCTGGAATAATAGATACGAATGGTAACAGAATTGATTACATAATGAGCCCAGTTAAAACTGTAACAGATTTGTTCACCTTTGTAAAATGTAAGTTTATTCTGCCCTTTTTCAAGGTTATTCAAAGGTATCTCAACAGCAGGCTTGCCATACAGATTCCGGTAATAGCAATAGGGACTTCCAGGTGTTGGAGGTTGAGGAAAATCATATAATTCACTATCATTTATTTTGAATTTTTGTTCACTTGTCCCGATATGTCCTCCCCAATACTGGATACAAATTTCTGCTTTAACTGCCTTTACCAGGTCATCAACATCGATGAAAACGGAAATAGAATCTATACCGTTAATTGCACGGCCAGGAGGGGTAATATTACTTTTATAATAGAATTCCTTAAAAATGCTTTCTGGTTGAATTTCAGCATTTATTCTGAAAGAAATGAAAAGTAAGCCTATCAGGCAATAAAAAAATACTTTGGTGTTCATATTTCTACTGGTTTAATAATAATTAAATGTATAGCAGTATATTAATAATTTCATCTTGATATTTTCAGGATTAAATTGGGGGAGTACCTTGTTGTTATTTCTTTCGTCCATTGCCTACGGAGATTACCAAAGGCATATAAGTTGACTCAATTACATTATTTATATCATCAAATGTCCCTGATTGAGTGAATCCAATCGTGAACTGAGCCGGGATAGCAGTCATATAAGTACCACAGCACCGGTATTCACGTCCGAATCCAAAAACAGTCATATTACTTTCCATTGACCAGTATTGATCAGGATGGCTATCCTGCTGGTGGTTTACGATATATAATATGTAATTACATGACTTATCACCGAAGTAGACCCACTCAGGATCCGGAAGATCATCTGTCCAGTTTTCAGTGATAGGTAGTTGCATACCATCAGATCTAACCCAGTAATCATTTTTATCCAACTCACCTCCCGGTGTTCCTTCATACAGGAACCAGTAAGGTGAACCATCAGACTTTAAAAGGGTCATCACAGCGTAGAAAGGGTAAATGTCCCACCTGCAGGCCCATTGATGGTCTTTTGATTCAGTGTAAGTTGAGAAGCGAATAGGACCAATTGCTGTTTGTTTGGCCCACATCAGGTTATCACCTGCTCCGGGATGAAATCCTGCAGGTGAAATATTCGGAATTCCCCTGTATTCACCTGCTGAACCTCCATAAGGCTGGTAGGTTATCCAGTTATTCCCTTCAGGATCATATAAATCCGAAAATCCTGAACCCCATTCCTGGAAATAATATGTTCCGCCTGGTGTTTTAACCTCTGCGGTAGATTGGTATTTATAATAATAGGTATTTATAACCGTTTGCTTTGGAAATAAGGGTGTTATATAATTAATATTGTCATTGTCAAAATAGACTCGGTAATATCTTGGTGTTTCTGCTCTGGAATAGCCCTTCATTATAAAGACCAGATTTCCCTTTGCATTATTGATTGGATTAAAGAGCGAATCTTTATCAAACTGAAATTCAACCAACGGATCGATTATATTCCCTTCCTGGTCAGTTTCGGCCACATATATAGAAGAAGCATCAAAGTCTCCCGGCATTTTAAGCTTCTTCATTATTGGGGTAAAGTTCAAATCGACAGAGGCTGGCTTATCTTTTCTCTCATATTTGCCTGTATTAATCTCAACGGGCAAATAATATTTCTGACCGAAGTCATTAATTAGTCCCAGTGGAGGTGATGCTTTCTTAACGGGTTCAGGTGAATTTGCATTATTCCGCCACAGATGCAGATACCGGAAATCAAGCCAGGCAATACTGATGATGTCAAGATCACCGTCATTATCTAAATCGGCCAGCCTGGTGCCTCCATGACTTTCTTTTCCTTTGTCGATTATTAGCGGGGTCAGATTACCATTTCCATCATTACTGAAAATCATCAGTTTTAATTCCGGGCCCTTGTGTTCGCAGGTAATAAGATCTGCATCGCCATCCCGGTCAATATCTGCAACATCAAGACTATTCATTGACCATGTTGTAATAACGGTATGCCGGATCCAGTTTTTCTGTCCTGAGTCATTTTCAATCGATTCAAACCAGAACAGATTAGCATCGGCTTCAGTGCCCGGGAATCTCTCTTCAGTGACTACAACATCATTTCTTTTATCACCGTTAAGGTCACAAACAATAATTTTGTCACTGTGATGGTATGTACTGCCTATTATATGTTGTTTCCATTTATCCTGAAACTTTCCTTCATTTTCGAACCAGGCTATGATATTAGCTTCCACAGAATTGTTTTCCTTATCCCGTATAGATAGGGCTGCAACAACATCGATATCACCATCCCCGTCCATATCGCCGGTACCAATACCTTCACCATTTGCAGGATTTTCATTGATTTCAATATAAGGCCAATCACCTTTTTCAGGTTGATCCGGAACTGAAAAACAATATATTTTACTTGAATTGATAAGGACTTCTTTTCTTCCCCCTGCAATGATCTGGGCAGTCGTGAATCCCTGACTGCTCACACCATGGTTGCATATTGGCCGGTTACCGAACTGAATGATCTGTAAATCCCCGGCATCATTTTTTTGAGCTTCTATCCAGAACTGTTTATTGCATTGTAGTCCTATGATATCAAGGGTTTTATCACCATCGATATCAGTGATCATCAAAGCATCTATGCTGTCGCTGATGGATTTTTTATCCCATTTTGTTAAAAAGTTGCCCCCCGGGTTAAAATATATCCATTTACCTGAAGTAATGTCTTTATACCCATCACCGTTCAGGTCTCCGGCATCCAGTCCAAACCAGCCGCCACCGGTAAATTTTGATGCAGGATGTTTGGTCCGTTCATCATCCAGTTGAAAATAAGTCCAGTTATCAAGTGGCAGGGGATTCTGGGAATATGTTACTCCTGAAATGAGAAAAACCACAAATAGCAACGAAAAGAATTTCATTATAAAAAGATTTTTAAATTATATGCATAAAAACCATTTGATTGAATGTTTTCCAGAGATATGTTTGTAATACCTGTAAAAGCCCGTTAATGATGGTCATCTCCTTGATGTTTTAATTTATCCATTAATATAACTATAAGAAATACCTAAAAATCTATTGATTCAATCTCAAATAATTCACCATCATATAATTTATTAAGCTCTACTTTGAATCCATTTAATAATAATTGCTTCCCAGTCATCTGATAGAGTATTTTATCCTCTCTTGCTTTTTTTATCCCATACTTTTTCCTTTCTTCCAGTCCATTTATGGTGATATTCATTTCATTTTCATCAGATCCATGGCGAAAAATCCCAATAATTCCTCCTTCTCCTGTCTCTGTGTTTATCCGGGCCCACCCATCCCAATATCCATCGGAAGGTTCATTAAATCCTGGCAAATCCTGTCTGAACATCATAAAATTGTACTTATTTTGCATATTTCTCAACCAATCCGCCCAGCCTTTAATATCTAGTTTTTCTTCATCAGTCAGTACAGTTGGGTCACCCAACAACATTGGAAAGGAACCGGAAATTGTCTTTATTGTCAGTTGGTAATCAGGATCATTAACTGAAGGATTACCAATGACCAAAGAACTGGCAGGGATTACAGGTGTTCTTTTCCAGGCATATTTTCTTATTAGTAAATTGCTAAATGGCGGCGAATCCTCAATATTTGACAACCAGCCAACTTCAGCATGCTTAATAATCGCATAATCATTTAATTGTGGTTTGCCAGCAGTTTCAAAAGTACAATCGATCAATAATTCAGGATCCTCTTTGTGCAGTTCATCGAAAAGGGTCATACAACGATCGAATAATACATACAGGGATTCGTGGTGATCTTTATGGTAAGGATGATCATTTGCATAACAACCCGAAAGTTCCACATCCCTGATATAGGCACTTGTTACAATGGAGAGATCAAGTTTGACATATTTTAGTCCACATTCCCTGATATAAAACAGGATAACCGATTTTATATACTCGTACCAATCGGTTCCCATACAGGCAGTGTATATCTCATGACCAGGATTGTGCAGATTGGTTGGATCTCCATATTTATTTTTAATGAACCACTCGGGATGGCAACGATAGACTTTGCTCCCAGGATGTGCAGATGCCAGGCTGATCCATAATCCGGGTTTCATCCCGAGGTTTACAATACTGTCGAATACGGGTTTAAGACCTTCAGGGAACTTTGTTGAATCAATAATCCAGTCACCACACCTGTCTGCCCAATTCAACTCTTCAACATTATCACCCAGGGTTGAATACCAGCCGGCATCAATAATAAATTCTTCAAAACCACATGCTGCGGCTGATGTTGCGACTGCATAAATCAAAGAATCATTTATTCTGTCCTGGAATGGTCTCCAGGTATTGTATACAAAAACTGGTAATTCTTCAATATTTGAAAGTCTGCTTCCAAGGTTTCTCCTAACAAAATCGTTCACTGGGTTATTAATTACCCACATGGGATCATCTGAATCTTTATAGAGACAGATAAACACAAATGGACTCTCCCAACTTTCTCCTGATTTTAACCATTTTCTGAAAGGGTAGTCATTCTTTTTATGAGTCAGACCAATTCCAACATGATTCCCCTCCAGGAAAATATCTGTGCATTTCATAACAGATGGGGCCTCATTTCCGAGGGCAATCCCCCTCCTGAGTTGAGGATTATGAATTATAATTAAAGGATCATCCCAGTTACCCTCATAGGAACCTTTAATTTCTTTCCTGGCATAATCTTTATATATATTCGATTCAACTTTATCCCATGATAATCCTAATGATTCAATTTCAAGACTTTCGATTTTAACATCTGTTTTCCCTGTGTTGGTAATTT
>Ga0111176_1107_pt1 | contig 14275 bp, 13 predicted proteins | sample DeeMarSWOR324_28_FD_80229 | JGI IMG/M metagenome (GOLD analysis project Ga0111176, IMG submission 80229) | Bacteroides sp. SM23_62_1 | reverse complement strand
AGAACCGGGGCTATCAGCATCATCGAGAGATAATCACTGAATTTTCTGATAAACGGCCTGGGCCTTTTGATCTGCCATATTGCATTGAAAGAATTCTCAATATTGCCAAGTACCTGCATAACCGACCAGAACAGGACAACAAGGCCAATTCCGGCAATGAATCCTCCATTAATCCTGATCAGCATATTCTGGGCAAAGTCAATAATGTATTCTAACACTTCCTGGAATTCTTCCCTCTTTGAAAACTGTTCCCTGAGAATTCGTTCAAGTTTTTGTTCAAAACCAAAACCTTTTGATATACCAAACACCATTGCCGCCACCGGAACAATAGAAAGCATCGTATAAAAAGTTAATGCCGACGCACGGAGTGAAATTCTGTTATCCCTGAATCCTTTCCATGCCATCAGTATTATCCTGAGCTGACGAATGAAGAATGCAAGAATTCTTGGGTACCTGCTTAATTCAACAATCCATATCTCTGCTTTAATGAAGTTGATAATTCTCTTAATCATACCCTCAATTTTGTTTTTTTAACAAATATAGAAACTCCGGAGATAAAATATATTCCTTTATGCTTCTTTGTGATTACCTTTGTGACCTTTGTGGTAAAAATTAAATATAGTATGAAAATTGATATCTTCCATCTTGTGGAGGGAACAAGAAAAGCAAGGGGATTAACCGTTATCATCGATGTGTTCAGGGCATTCAGCACAGCGTGCTATGCCGCAAATAATGGAGCTGCCGGAATCATTGCAGTAGCATTGACGGAGCAGGCATTCAAGCTGAAAGAAGAACATCCGGGGTATATTCTTTTAGGGGAAGAAAATGAAAGGTTTATCCCGGGATTTGATTACGGAAATTCCCCTTATCACATTCTGGATGTCGATTTCAGTGGTAAGACCGTGGTTCAGAGAACAACTGCCGGTACCCAGGGATTGGTTAATGCTATCCATGCAGATGAACTCCTTACAGCAAGTTTTGTGAATGCCGGTGCAGTGATTGAATACATAAAAGTAAGAAAGCCTCAGCAGGTTTCACTGGTTGGTATGGGTTATTCTACCTTAGAGCCGGTGGAAGAGGATATTTTCTGTGCTGAATATATCCGAAATAAGCTGATTGGAAAGGAATCCGATTTTTCTGAGATGGTTGAAATCATAAAGAAAACCAGTGCACAACGTTTCTATGATCCGGCAAATATTAAATTTTCGCCTCCACAGGATGTTGATCTTTGCCTGGATCTGAACAGGTTCAATTTTGTTCTGAAGGCAGAAAAATTAACGTCTGGTCTCATTGTTTTGAAGAAAACAGAGATGAATTAATATAAATTTATGGTTGGCATATAAGTAATCAGTAAAATAATGATATACAGGGATTGTGTCACAACTTCAAATTAAGGCTTCACGCAGAGCTCACCTGCCTGTCACACCGCTTTCCTGTATCTCCAAACCGCCAGGCTCAGAATGATCAGGGCATAGATACTGAGATAGACGCATTCACGGATGATATCGACCATGGCTGATCCCTTCAGCAAAACCATCCTGATGACCCTCATAAAATAAGCCAGGGGATTCAGTATATTCAGCCTGATAGCCCAGTCAGGCATACTCTCAACAGGTGTGAAGATGCCACTCATGAGAATAAAGGTGATCAGGAAGAAAAATGCCAGGAACATAACCTGCATCTGTGTTTCTGAAAGGGCCGACATGAAAAGCCCGATCCCCATGACTGCAATCAGATATACGGATGCATAGAACAGGAGTAACAGGAGACTACCTGTAACAGGAAGATCATATAATAGTTTCCCGATACCCAGTCCGAAACATAGTTCAAGCAAGGCAAGAATCCAGAATGGCAGAAGCTTGCCTATCACAAACTGTATCTTTTTTATCGGCGTGACATTGATTTGTTCTGCGGTCCCCAGCTCCTTTTCCCTGACCATGTTCAGCGCAGAAAGTATCATCCCGATCATCGTAACCAGGATAACAAGGATTCCCGGCGTCATAAAAACCTTATAATTCAAATCCGGATTATACCAGAAAGAATACCTGACATCAATCTGTTTCAAAGGCACAAAACGGATAGTACCGGTATAATCACCAAGTATCTCCTGGTTAAAATCCTGAATTACAGCATTCGTATAAGCATTCGTCAGACCGGCGACAGTAGCGTTGATCGCATTGATTAAAATCTGGAGATCCGCGATATTTTCTTTCACAAGCGCGTCTTCAAATCCGGCCGGAATATGCAGGATCATATCCGACCGGTTAGCCTCAATGTCTTCTTCCGCTTCTTCCAATGAAAAAGTATATTTGTCAATCTGGAAGAAGGAAGAACCCATAAACTTGCCTACCAACCGGCGTGATATTGTCGACAGATCCCGATCAACAACGATTACCCCAATATTTTTCATCTCCAGCGTTGCGGCATTCACCAGGATAATCAGCTGGACAATTGGTACAATAAATATGACCGGCAGCATAAACCGGTTCCTGAATATCTGCAGGAACTCTTTCTGTATGATGAAAAAAATGGTACGCATGTTTCTTTCCTATTCCAGTCTGATTTTGAACCTTTTAACACTGATCAGTATCATAACAGCCATCATGAAAACCAGGACAAGTGTCTCCTTCCAGATAAACATGATCCCCGTTCCCTTCAGCATAATATTCTTAATAATGATAATGAAATATTTAGCCGGTACAATGACGCTCAGCCATTCTAAAACAGCAGGCATATTTTCAACCGGGAAAATGAATCCTGAAAGAAGAATTGTTGGTAACATCAATGCCAGTAATGAGGTGAACATTGCCATTTGTTGAGTCCGGGCAATAGTTGAGATCAATATACCCAGTGACAGTGCAACACCAATGTACAGCAGGCATTCAATCAGCAGTAATACAATATTTCCGCGCACCGGTAATCCAAAAACAAAATATCCTATCACCAGGATACCAACAGCATTAATGAAGGATAAACCCAGGTAGGGTGTTACTTTGCCAAGGACAATCTGTAGAGGTTTGAGAGGTGAAACAAGCAATGTTTCCATGGTTCCCAACTCTTTTTCCCTGGCAATGGAGATAGAGGTCATCAGAGCAGAGACAAGCATAAGGATAAGTGCCATTGTACCGGGAACAAACATAAAAGCACCTGCCATATTCTCATTGAACATCATCCTGACCTCCGGAACAATGCTCATGGGTGCAGTTAAATCCCTGTTAAGGGTACGGATATAATCGATGATGATACCATAGGTGTAATTAACCACCAGGTTTGCGGTATTGGCATCAGAAGCATCAGCCAGAAGCTGAACCTCAGCCTTATTTTCCTTTTCCAGCTTACCGGCAAAATCATGTCCAAAAATGATTATCTGTTTAACATTGCCTTCCCTGAATTTATCCTCTATATCTCTTTCACTGGTCAGATAGCTGTCGAGAATAAAATATCCGGATGAAAATACCTTACTGATAATTTCCCGCGTATATCTATCGTGTGATTGATCCCATACTGCCACACGAATATCTTTCAGTTCATTGGTTACAACAAATCCAAAAAGAAGTAGCTGTATGACCGGCATACCGAATAATATTAAAAGCGTCCTGTAATCCCTCAGGATATGGTTAATTTCCTTTATGACAAATCCCCAGAAACGGTTCATGATGCTTTATAATTGCATGAAAAATTTACTGTTTGGGTTGAAGGACTCACCCCCCTGTCCTCCCTCCCTCGGGAGAGAGGGGGAAATCAATGGGGGGTGAGTCAGTAAAATTCCTTCGCTGATGTCTCGCTATTTTCAGGAACACCTGATTCATATCCTCTGCCCCGAATTTTTCTTTCAGGTCTGCCGGTGTGCCAATAGCTTCAATACATGCCTGATCCATAATTGCCACCCGGTCGCAATACTCGGCTTCATCCATGTAATGAGTGGTAACAAAGACTGTTATTCCTTCATTCCCTGCTTCATAGATTAATTCCCAGAACTGTCTGCGTGTTATCGGATCAACACCACTTGTTGGCTCATCCAGAAATACTATTTTAGGGTTGTGAAAGATTGCTACTGAAAAGGCTAATTTCTGACGCCATCCAAGTGGCAGATCTTTAATCAGTTTATTTCGCGCATATTCAAGTCCCAGCTTTTCCAGTAATTGATCTGTCCTCCTTTTTATAAAAGTTAATCCCAATCCATATATTCCTGCATAAAACCTGATATTCTCATATACTTTCAAATCCTCATACAGGGAAAATTTCTGGCTCATATAACCGATACTTTTCTTTATTTTTTCCCGGTCCCTGTAAACATCATATCCTGCCACATGAATTTTACCCGATGTAGGCAGGGATAGACCACACAGGATCCTGATCGCAGTTGTTTTTCCTGCACCATTAGCTCCGAGAAATCCAAAAATCTCACCTTGGAATACTTCGAAATTCAGATGATCATTGGCAGTAAAATGACCAAACCGTTTAACCATATCCTCAACCTGTATGACCGGCTGTCCTCTGTTCATATTGAAAATAATAAATCATTCATCTGTTGTACAGTTGTATCGATGGCATGGATAGTTAAAAACCTGAAGAGCCGCGCCGCGGCGCGGCTCTTCAATAAATTCCTTGATCCATATACTTAGTTCTTCGATAGTATTAAGCGTTATTCAATATTTTTTGTCATCAACTCCATGAAACAGTCCTCAATGCCCGGTATGATATGTTTTATCTCTACCTGTTTATGTCCAAGTTTATTGAGATAATCCGTTATTTCGTCCTCCGGATTCTCAGTCTCTGTCATCGTAACGTGGATATTCTGGCCGAAAAGAAATGTTGTTTTGATTTTTTTAAATAATTGAAGATCTCTTACCAGGCGGTACATCTCATCTGATTTGACAGCAAATAATTCCTCTCTGAACTGATCGATAATAAAATCTGGGGTATCCACAATGAGCATCCGTCCATTTTGAATAAGTCCAACGCGCTGGCACAGGGCAGCTTCGTCCATATATGGAGTTGAAACAATGATGGTTATTCCATGTTGTTTCAAATTCATCAACATCTCCCAGAATTCCTTTCTCGATACTGCATCAACACCTGTGGTTGGTTCATCAAGGATCAGTACATCAGGACTGTGAATCAGGGCACAGGACAGGGCAAGTTTCTGCTTCATCCCTCCCGATAGCCGGCCAGCCCTGCGTGTTTTAAATGGCTCGATATGCTGGTAGATCTCTTTAATCAGGTCATAATTTTTCTCAATAGTAGTACCGAAGACAGTGGCATAGAATGAAAGATTTTCTTCTACAGTCAGATCCTGGTAAAGAGAAAACCGACCTGGCATATATCCAATGATTTTCCTTACCTGCTTAAAATCTCTAATAATATCCAGGTCCATTATCGAGGCGTGACCGGAATCCGGTTTCAGTAATGTTGTTAATATCCTGAAAAGGGAGGTTTTACCCGAACCATCCGGACCTATCAGACCAAATATTTCACCCTTTCCCACTGAAAAGGTAACATCCACCAATGCCCTGATCGGCCCATAGCTTTTGGTAATACCGGATATCTCTATGACAGGCATTTCAATCCTTTTTTAGTTATTTAAAATCTGACTTCGCCAGGCATTCCGATCTTGATACTACCATCATTCTGAACCTGGATTTTAACTGCATACACCAGATTTACCCTTTCTTCTTTGGTCTGAATAATCTTAGGAGTAAATTCCGATTTTTCAGATATCCATGTAATGGTCCCTGCAAGTTCCTGGTTTGTTTGTGAATCGCGGTCGATCAGAACAGTAACTTCCTGTCCAAGTTGTATTTGTGGTAATTGCTCTCCGCTGACATATGCACGCAGATTCATACGATCGAGGTCAGCAATTTTATAAAGGATCCTGCCTGCAACAGCCATCTCATAGGGTTCAGCATATTTTTCCAGAACAGTTCCGTGAATGGGATTAATAATGAAGCATCTCCTGATCTTATCACTAACCTGTTCAATCTGTACCTCTATCGAATGTATTTCACTATCTAGACCTGCAAACTGTGTTTCTGTCGATTTAATCTGACTATTCAAAGTCTTCAGCTGTCCCTCAATCTGATCCATCTGCTGCGTCGTGGCCGCACCATCACGCAACAATTTTTCAATCCGGTCCTTTTCTACCAGTAATGTATTTTTCTGTTCCTTCAACAGTTCAACCTGGGCATTTACAGTGCTTTTCTTTGTTCTGACCGCTTCGATTGCAGCAAGGAGCTGTTGTTTCTGTAAGTACAGGGGTATGGTATCAATGAGTCCAACCGTATCACCGGATCTTAGCTTTTGCCCTTCTTCGACAAAAAAATAAATTATTTTCCCCGGTGTTTCAGAAGAAATTAACACTTCCTGCGCTTCGAAATTGCCATAGGCATCAGAAATATCATTCCTGTTTGAACAATTATACATCAGGATAGATAGGATAATAATCAGCGTAATGTGGTTTTTCATCTTTTAATATTTTGAATGTATGTCCTTTATATTAATGCCTCACTTATAATAACAACAGATCTTCATCCTGGCTGGAACAGACGGACAACCCGCAACTCCAGAAATACCAAGAAATCTTAGGCTTCCATGCAATTTCCAGGATACTCGGAAAACTATGGCATACGCCTCAGGCGTATTGCCTGTTTTTCGGTATTGTACCCTTTCATCCCCGTTAATAACCCGGTTTACTCTGTCACCCATGAGTTCTAAGTCTGCCGGATGCTATCCGGCAGAACTTTCACACAAAGATAAATCTGTTACCTGCCTGCCCACCGGTACAGGCAGGTAATCTGCAACTTGTAACCATTAAATATTACCCTTCTTCGTCAGGTAATTAATCCTGGCCTGCACCAATTGTATTTTATGTGTTTCAAGTCTGATTTTAGCCTGCGTTTCAGCATTCAGTTCTGTAATATAATCAGCTGATGTAATGACACCATTTTCAAGTTGTGATGCAGCAGTCCTTGTAATTTTCTCCCTGAGGATAACGATCTCCTCATCTGTCTTAACCGATTCTTCATATTTAATTATCTTAGCCAGCTCATCCTTGAGCATGATCTCAAGGTTCTTCTCAAACGATTCTTTTTTTGATTCAACGATCTCCTGCTGGATAGTAAGGACCTGACGTTCCCTGTTTGTCTTGCCCCAGTCCCACAGTTTCCATTGAAGCCCGGCGCCAACAATATAATACCCTCTGAACTCATCCCGGAAGAAATTCAGGGCCGGGTTACCATAACCAACAGTTCCAAAAGCATATAGCTTTGGAATTCTCTGGGTTCTGACCATTTTTTTACTTGCATCCAGGTTATTGATTTGTAATTCAAATAGCTGATATTCAGGCCTTTCTGACATCCTTGTTACATCAACATCTATATCAGGGATAACCAGCCTGGTTACCTTGTTGAACTCATTTCCAATCAATAATCCAAGAATTTCACAGGCAGATTGTTCAGAGATTTTGATTTCACTCAGTTGTTGTTCAACTTTCAGGATTTCAGCCATTATCAGATCAAGATCAGACGATAGTAATATACCATTTTTAACTCCGGATTCAACAATCATTCTTTTCTGTTTTAATTCATCAAGCATCAGTGAGGCCATTTCTTCCTGCTTCTGCAAAATCAAAAGATAGAAGTAAATTATATTTACCCTATCCTTCAGGGTATACAGTTCAACATCAATTTGTTGCTGACCGAGGGAATAGTTACTGTTCTCCACAGCTTTCTGGGATTTTGCCAGTCCACCATCATAAATAGTTTGACGGATATCAAGTGTCAGCTTGTAGTTATAATGAGGCATCACTGGGATATCAAAACCCGGAACAGGTATTACTTCTCCCAGCTCAACGACCTCTGATTGCCAGGTATAACTGCCATTCATGTCAAGCGAAGGGTACCAACCCACACCTGCATTTTTAATCTTAAGCTGATACTGGTTTTCAAGCAGCATTTTCTCATGCATTGCCGGATCGGATCCAATTGCCATTTCATAACACTTGAATAATGTCAGGGTATCCTGAATCTGACCGGCTGCCAAACCGGGAAATAGTAAAAGCAAAAATAGATACTTATGCATGGTTAATGTTTTTTGGTTCAAGGTTCAAAGTTCAAGGTGCAGGGTGCGGGGTGCGGGGTTTGTTGTTGGAGTGCTGAGTGATGAATGCTGAGTTTTGTGTTAGTAGTTCTGAGTTTAAGTACTGAGTTCGGGTGCTGAGTTTTCAGGTTACAGTATAAATTTTCAATTTATGAAACTCCATCTTCAGTTTTTGCCACTGTCATTTTTACATACTGGCAGACTTTTCTTTTTCAACTGCTTCCATAATTATTACTACCAGTGCCATTCCGAGCATTGTTCTGTCCTGATTTATTCGATGTTTTTCTCTCCTTCCAGCGCCATCTTAATAAATCGTGGTATTTCTCTTTTTCTTTCTTCCAGGAACCGGTCGTAGGCTTCCGGATCATTTTTGAAGCCAAGCCTTTGGAATATCGGACGAGCCACAAATGGAAAAATAACCATTCCAATCAGATTGGCAATCAGGTGCCTGGGATCCATGTATTTAATCCCCAGCTCCTCGAGCCTTTTTGACAAATCCGGAAGGGTCACGGATGTATCAAGCCCCCCCTGCTCTATCAGCGATACCAAACGATCCGGATTCAATGAAATCTCCTGAAAAATAAAAAATGGCAGAAATGGCATCTCTTTCAGAACTTCTGTATACTTCTCGACAAAAAATTCAAACTTTTTTGTGATTGGGATATCCTGCATAAATATTGCAACAATGCCCGGCATGATTTTACCAAGAAGATTATTAAAAATTGCATCAAACAGTTTGTCCTTATTTCTGAAGTAATAATGAACCAGGGGACGGTTTATACCTGCCTCATCTGCAATATCCTGCATCGAAGCACCATCCTTTCCTTTCAGCATAAATACCTTCGCTGCCGCCTCAAGTATCTTTTTTTCCGTATCCGGTTCCTTTTTATAATTTTCAGGTTCAGGTTTCATGATCTGTGTTTTAATAATGTCTGACTAATTAATTATACATGTTAGTTTAACATATATGTTTAACTATTGTGTAAAATTAATAATTAGTGTTTATTTTCCAAATAATTGATGGAAAAAATTGACTTCTGGGCGTATGTCAGCACTTTGTTGAATCCCGGTGATCGACTGCCTGTCCCGGTCGGATAAGCTCATAAAATGTCAATCTCACCATTATTTAAATATTCCATTATTTCCCCGGTTCATTTTGCTCTCGGGATTCCCGCCTGCAGGTCAGAAAGGATTTGACACTGGCAATTTGTTTCGCTACATTCACAAATTGCCAGCCTGCCTTCCGAATCAAACAGATGGTGCAGCAACAGATTTTACGAACAGTATTTCAATATTTTTATATCTAATCATATAAATTTGTACATACATTCATCCGGATTGTCTTCTTATTTTTGATTTTTGTCCTATATTTACGCCCTTAAATAATTACCTGATATGAGAAGTCTTCAAATTCTTATAGTATTATTTTACCTCTTTTCATCCTGTGCGCGTTTTGGCACAAATCCGGAAATTACAGTGGATGAAATGTCTGAACATGTTGCATTTCTGGCCTCAGACTCTTTGAAAGGAAGGCATCCCGGGACACCCGAAGACCTGGTTGCAGCAAGGTATATTACTGACCAATTTAAAAAAGCAGGACTTCAGTGGATCACCGAGGAAGGTTTGCAAACATATGATATTGTAACTTCCATTGAAGCAGGCGACAGTAATATAATGATTATTGACGGAGATCATTGTGCGTTTGGAAAAGAGTTCACTCCTGTATCATTCTCATCCAACAAATCGGTTAAGGCTGAAGTATTTTTTTGTGGTTATGGATACGATATTAAAGAGGATGATCTTGAATGGAATGACTTCAGTGAATTAAATATATCAGGGAAATGGGTTATGGTACTCCGGGGAAATCCTGAACCTGAGAAATCAACTTCTATTTTTGATATTTACAGCAATGACCGGGATAAGGCAATGCTGGTGAAAGATCTGGGTGCTTCAGGAATCATTTATGTTTCGGGGCCGTTATTTGATCCCGAGGATGAGTTAATACCACTAAGGTCAAGGGAAAGCCAGGTTGGTATACCTGCCATTCATATAAAAAGGGATGTGGCAAACAGCATCCTCACATCATCAGGTCGTACCATTGGTCAGCTTGAGCAGGAACTGAACACAAAACGCCTTCCCCTTTCATTCCCGGTTAAGGTAACGATTGAAGCTGTTACCGAAGTTATTCCGTACAAAACAGCTACCTACAATGCCATCGGATTTCTTGAGGGATCACATCCATCAAAAAAAGACCAGTACATTATCCTTGGAGCCCATTATGACCACCTTGGTCTGGGAGGACCGGAATCAACGAGTCGGTTGCGGGATTCCTCTGCCGTCCATTACGGAGCTGATGATAATGCTTCGGGTGTTTCAGCCCTGATAGAAATCGCGGAAAGATTTGCATCCACCGGAAAACAACCCGAGAGGAGTTTACTCTTTGTAGCCTTTGGTGCTGAGGAATTGGGGCTTCTTGGTTCAAGATTTTTTACTGAGAATCCTCCGGTACCTCTTGAAAAAGTTAGTCTGATGATGAACCTCGACATGATAGGGAGAATGCGAGACCGGCATTTGCAGGTCAGTGGCACAGGAACTTCACTCGAGGCAGAAGAAATATTAGACTATTTTGCTTCTGTCGACAGCATTCAATTGATGAAGAGCCCTGAAGGATTTGGTGCATCTGATCATTCTTCTTTTTACGGGAAAGATATCCCGGTCTTATTTCTCACAACCGGCGTTCATTCTGATTACCATACCCCGTATGATAGTCCCGAAAAACTGAATTATTCAGAAATGGTACAAGTTGCTGATTTTGCATTTGACCTGATCGATTCTGTTGCCCGGATGGATTCGCTGCTTTCCTTTCAGGAAGCAGGGCCAAGAGTCATGCCAACAGAAAGATACCGAAGAGGACAAGTTACACTGGGAATTATGCCAGACATTACATCATCGGATGATACCGAAGGAATGCGGGTTGAATTTGTATCACCTGATAGACCTGCTGACCGCGGTGGAATGAAAAAGGGTGATTTAATCCTGGCAATCGAAGGCAAACCGGTCAATAATGTCTATGATTATATGTTCCGTCTGCAGAAAGTTAATCCCGGTCAACAAATTATTGTAACAATCAGGAGAGATGATAAACAGTTTGATCTGCTAATTCAATTATAAGAAATGAAAAAATCTTTGATCTGGGTAATTTCTGTTATAATTACCCTTGGAGCAGCTGTCTATCAGCGGCTTACAGGACCGACATATCCGGAAACCTATAAAATTGGAATCGGGGATCAGGTTCAAAAAATAAGTCTTCCAACGAGTCACGGAGGGGAAACGGATAAACGAATCAGCATTGAGGAACCTGAACCAGCCATGGAAGGTTTTATTGTTTTCCGAAGATTTCCTACAAATGAAGCCTGGGATACTATATTCATGCAATACGAAGAGGATTACCTCACCGGGTATCTTCCGCATCAACCACCTGCCGGAAAGCTTGAATATCAATTAATTCTGAAGGCTGATACAACATTTATTACCGTAAATGAACAACCGGTAATCATCCGTTTCAGAGGAAATGTTCCCGGCTATGTGCTGATTCCTCATATCTTGTTCATTTTCGCTGCAATGTTATTTTCAACCGTCACAGGTATATTTGCTATCTGTAATTATTCACGGTACCGTGTTTATGCGTGGGTGACACTGTTCCTGTTAATAACAGGCGGTTTAATTTTAGGTCCTGTCATCCAGAAATTTGCTTTCGGTGATTTCTGGACCGGTTTTCCCTTTGGAAAGGATCTGACTGATAACAAGATTTTAATTGCATTTATCTTCTGGCTTGCAGCCATTATAGCCAATTTAAAAAAAGAAAGAAGATGGATTATAATTGTTGCTGCTTTAATATATTTTATTATTAATATCATACCTCACAGCCTGTTTGGTTCTGAACTGGATTATACATCGGGTAAAGTGGTAACAGGAATAATCATGCATAACATGCCAATTAAATTTTAACTGTAATATTTAAAACTTCATTTTTTACATGTAAGCCGGCAGGTTAAATATCCATTATCGTTCTTCTATTTTTTTATTTATCCTCTGTAAAAAGTTTAAATTTGTCTTAATGAATCAATAAATTTAAACTTTACAGCAGGGAACTCCCATGAACTTTTTTCATGAGCCTCTGAGTAGTTTTTTATGAAAAAAACTTCATGTCCGTTTATCCCGCAGCTTTTGTATACAAAGTGTGATACAGCATAACCTCTGCAATCATTTATTCATACAGGTAGTTTAACCTAAATTAAATGTCATGAAATATCTTTTAAAGACTTTCATCGTGTTACTTATTACAACCACCTTAATCCTTACAGGATCTGCTTTCGTTAAAGTAAGTCCGGATGAATTTGAATCCGGAACAATAGGTATTGGGGTTGTCGTTACAGATCTTGAGCGCTCCCTGGATTTTTATATCAGGGGACTGGGTATGACCAAAACAGGAGAATTTTCTGTAACAGGAGAATTTGGTAAAAGATCCGGTCTTACCAACAGCATTCCATTTAATGTTACCATTCTGAAATTAAAGGATGAACAGCATGCGACGGAATGGAAACTGATGAGCTTTGGTAATAAAGCCGGTCATCAGACCCCTCAATATATTCATAATGATACAGGTATCCAGTATGTTACAATATTTGTCAAATCGATGAAACCATTCCTGGAGCGATTCAACAAGCAAAATATCAGGCTCCTTGCAGAGACTCCCACAAAACTGGATGACGGCAGAACATTTGTCCTGATCCAGGATCCTGACGGGACATTCATAGAACTTATTGGGCCTGAGTAGGAGTTTTCGGTTGTCGGTTAGTTTGAAATGTCGCCCCTGAAGGGACGGAGGTGTGGGGAGAGGGTGAGGGTTTGTTTTGGGCTTGATTTTCTGATGCTTCGATTCTCTTTATTCATTTTTCACTTTTGTTTCAAATTTATTCGCTACCCATAAGGTAAACACACAACCCGCTCATGGAAAATACCTTTCGTTTTACTTCAGAAATTGTCCGGATTTCGGATTTTAATACCCATGACATTTTTTTGACCTTGAGTTACAGAATTGACCTAAAAATATTCTTGAAAATTGATACAATTTTGGACAATAACCACTAACTTTCAGACAATAAACAGAGTAGAAATTAATTGAAGAAAATCATGAAAACAAATCAAAAACGTCGTCAATTTATTATTACCAGTGCCTGTGCCGGTTTAGGCTATTGTTTTTTAGCCAGAAGAACAGGATTATCTGCGATGAATCATTTATCCACGCAAGATGATGAAATTCCGGATCCGAAAAAGTTGAATTATTGTGGATATGTATGTCCTGAGGATTGTCCATTCTTAAAAGGAACGCTTGAAAATGATGTGGAGTTGAAAAAGGAGGCTTATAAATTATGGCAGATCGAGGAAAGGTTCGGAGTGGAATTTGATCCTGAAAAAATCTTTTGTTATGGCTGCAAGGCTGAAGGGAAGCCCGATGGTATCGTGCTGACCAATTGCACTGTTCGTTCCTGTGCCATGTCAAAAGAGCTGGATTGCTGCATAGAGTGTGATAACCTGGCTGATTGTGATGAGGATCTCTGGACAAGATTCCCGGAATTCAAGAATACTGTTATTGAGATGCAGAAAAAATATCGTGCCAGCCAAAATATTTAGGGATGATGAACAGGAATTTATTCAGAATGACTGTTTTATTACTATTTATCCTCTCCCTGCCGGCCTATTGCCAGGATGAAGCTTCAAAAAATGTAATTACAACCGGTTCTCTTTTTGAGGAATTGATCGACCTTGACCGGCTGGCTCAATTCCCTGATCCCGGATACAGGATTTTACAGTTCTCCTCATACGACCGACGAAGCAACCTGCCGGGCGGTCTGTACTGGTTTGCAAATTCTGACGGATTTGGAAATGAGCCAATCCCAAATTTTGAAAAAGTTCTGAGAGAACCCGATGAAAATGGTATTGGGGAATATCTTATGATGGATGTAGAAGGTTCGGGAGCAATTGTCAGGCTATGGACAGCAGCAATATCAGGCAATATCAGGTTGTATATCGATAATAATAAAGAGCCATTGTATGATGGTGATGCCATTACTTTCCTGCAACGTACATATGATATTTTTCCTGAAAATGAGCAGAT
>Ga0111176_1106_pt1 | contig 14331 bp, 9 predicted proteins | sample DeeMarSWOR324_28_FD_80229 | JGI IMG/M metagenome (GOLD analysis project Ga0111176, IMG submission 80229) | Bacteroides sp. SM23_62_1 | reverse complement strand
GGTCCATCGGCTGAGATGGTTGGTTTGGCAGGAAGTGCATTAACTGTTACATCCAAGGGATCTGACAGAAGACTGGCGCAGCCATATTCATCAAAGATTTGAACCGTATAGGAGCCTGTAGATTTAACAATAATATCCTGTGAAGTATTGCCGGTGGACCACAAGTATGTATAACCAGCTGATGAAGATAGCTTTACACTGTCATCTACACAGAAAACGGTTGCTCCATCAGGGGTAATAGAGGGTTTCGATGGTGATGGAATAACAGTAATTAATACACTATCTGATCCCTGTGTAGATGTTGATAGATCTGTTACTGTCACTTTATACCATGTTGTGGTAGAGGGATTTGCAACAGGATTTGATAGGGCAGGATTACTCAGACTATCCGGTGGGGTCCATGAATAGGAGTATGGACCGGTGCCAAGAACAGTGGCTGATAAGTTTGCGACAGATCCGGAACAGCTTCCGGTTGTATCAGTATCCGTATTTGCAGTTACCAGGATATCATTATTTAATATGGTATATGTATGCAGTGTGTCAGTGTCAGTTAATAAGCCGGCCGAAGGATTATATATTTTTATAGTGAAATGTTCATCCGGAATCTCAACAATTGTATCGTCGATGATTAATGGGACAATGTAGACAGATTTTTCTCCCGGGTTGAATTTAATGGTATTATCAAGCAGGGAATAATCGACACCCTGTGATGCTGTACCGGTAATAACGGTATAATCGACACTTACTTCGCTGGATACAGCATAGTTAAGCATTACTTCTATCTGTGGATTGGCAACAGATTCGGGGTTGGATGAGGAATCAGTTGCAAAGCTGACCAATGGTTGCACCACACCAAGTGTAATATAATCGCCATCATTCAGGGGTACTGAATTAGCCACATATTCATTTCCAATTTGGACGACGGGATAAGCCACTGCACCTGATAAAAAATCTCCATCACCATCTATCCATATGTTTAAGGAGATAAAACCGGGTGGCAGGTCAGGAAGGAGAGAATCTTTAATACTGATATTTACTGGACCAACACCATCGCCACCGGTTATGTCAGCTCTCCATTCCCTTTCAATGCGTTGAATCCTTGTATCTCCGTTCGGTCTTTCTGTCCCGGTCCATGAACTGATATTACCGTTATCATGTCCGAATAACAGGAATTCATTATCCTCCAGGTCAGTGGCTCCGCCAACAGAAAGGATCCGGCCTGATTGAGCCTTGGTATGGATATTGGTTGTATTTACCCGTCCTATACCAGCAACATCATATCCATATGCGCTTTCCCAGCTGTAGCGGTCGGTTGTTGCTAATGATATGCCATACTTTGCTGCAAGGTAATTCTCTACTATAATTTTCTGAGCCTGGTTAAGCAATTGATTATAAATGATTACTTCGCCAACATCTCCATCAAGATATGATCCAATGGTTCTGCTGGCACCCAGTATGAACGAGCCATCTGTAATCAGGTTTGAGGCGTAATCAGTTACTGATTGAGAAGCCTCATTGATGAAGAGGTTATGGTATGGTGCAGAGATTTTATGTGCCGCATGCAGCAGATATACTTGGTTATTATTTAAAGATGGTCCATATCTTTTTGATACTGTAAAACAGAAATACCTGTCATCCGTTTCCCTGCTGATGGATGCTGTCTTTGCATTGTCAAGGTCACCCAGTGTAAGGACATATGCTTCCTTACTCAGGTCGAATCTGCTTATGGTCATGATTGTTACCGGAGCTGAAAGATTGCCCAATTCAGCCCTCATATAATCATCCGTACCATCCAGTCTTATCACGGGGTATCCGTTGATGGCAGCTGTTGAAAATATTGGCTGGTTCCCGGGTGTTGCCTGTGTTACATCGTTGCTGTTGCCACTCTGATCTGTCCAGGTCTTTACTGATTCACCATTGGATGCTGGATTATCACTGTTGTTCAGGACATCATGGTCGGCCTGTAACCAGAGATCGTTGGTTGTTTTGTCACCAACACCGCCAGGACCGGTAAACCCGGTAATCGGAGCAGTCGGGTCTGTGGCACAAATTCCAAAGGTCCCGCTTTTGGCCTGGTCACCGAATATCCTGATATAAATAGTCTCTCCTGGAGTCCTTCCGGTAAGAATCCGTGTAGGCATAAACGTTGTGCTTTCATCACAACTGATATAGTTCAGCGTATTGCAGTTTGCTCCTGAGTACAGGACCATCACTGCCCAGTCCAGCGTCCCCGGAAATGTTTCAATTTTTAATTGTCCTGATGCCGGCACAACGGCTTTAAACCAGACATCCCCGCCAAAAAATGTATGGCATGGAGGACTGCCAAGGCCCCTGGTATCATAGGCACCTTTGTTATTATAAAATACGGGTGAGCATACATTGCCAACAACAAGTTCAACAGCATCGCAGGGATCATTATTAGGCGGCGGAGGATTCGCACTGATCTCAGCCACCCATCCTGAATCTGTAGGAGAGGTTGGCTGGGACCTGAATCCAAAGGTGATACAGCCACCCGGAGCTGTGAAACTAAACTGGGGTGTGTCATCGTGATATGCCACATAGGAAGCACTTGGCGGGTAGTTGATGGTCATGTAGTCATAGCTTGCATATGCACCGGGAGGAGGATTTGGGAACGGACCTCCATAATGTGTGGCAAAACCGGAAAAATCGACAGTTATCGGATTACCATTTTCAGAACAAAATCGTACATTCCAGTTTTCGCCGGCACTGTATTTGTCGTACCCTCCTGCATCATAGAAATATCCTGAATTTGTTGTTACTGTCTGACCACTGGTGAAGCCATGATTGAGCCAGTAATCATCAGGATTGCTCTGAGCTGTCACCCTGTTTATTAACTGGTAAAGAGTTAATAAACAGAGGATTAATATAAACCTTTGAATCAATCTCATATCCTTTAAACAACTCAGCTATTAAAAGTCTCTATAATAATCTGATATATTGATAAAAATAATAAGGAAATCTATATTTTTAAATACAATTTTGATGAAAATATCTGCTATGATGAGCAGTATCCTGACAACATCAGAATTGATAAATAAGATGATTTAACTGGAAATCTTGATCTTTAATGGTTTGTAATTTTAGACCTGTTTAGTGATTTATCATTATCTCATTTGATTAAATGGACTTAAATAACCATGAAGTAGTTGCATCTCTATTATTAGAAGATCATCATTTTCAGGATAATAATATACTCAGATCCTTGCATGTTGAAACTTGATAAAATATTCCTGGTTATTTTAATTTTTGCTTTTGCCGGAGTTTCTTATTCCCAGACTGAAGACTCGGTGGTTAATGAAATCGTTCTGTATTATTTTGAAGTTGACACTTCTTATTTTATCCCTGGTCAGGATAATTTTAATCTCATTCAGGCAAGTGAAAAAGATGACCTGGTAGGGATGGAAATTCTTCTCAGGAAAGGTGTGGATGTGAATACCAGAACCTTTGATGGCGTAACACCATTGATGTATGCCTCTGAATCAGGAAATGTTGAAGCTGCTACTATGCTGCTTGACCATGGTGCCGATCCTGATGCGGTTCCGGATAATGGGATTACTGCATTAATCAGTGTGGCGAAAACAAGTTCATACGATCTCTCACTGCTATTGCTGGATTGGGGAGCTTCCGTTGATATGACTGATGAACATGGATTTTCGTCACTGATGTATGCGGTATTATATAATTACTCTGACCTGACGGAATTATACCTGAGTTATGGTGCTGATCTCACCAAACGGGACCTGTTCGGATCTGATGCCCTGATCATCGCATCATATTATGGAGCATATGAATCCGCCAGGATATTACTGGATTATGGTGCAGATGTGAATACCACTGACAACTATGGTTTTACACCTTTGATCATTGCCAGTCAACAAGGGCACTACGACCTTGTCTGGTTATTCATCGAAAATGGTGCAGAAATCCTACGAAAGAACCAATCGGGATATGATGCTCTGTCTATGTCTGTTCTAAAAGGGCATATTGATATAACTGAATTACTAATAGAAAATGGCGCTGATGTAAATAATGATGTAAATAAGGGAATACATCCTATTGATCTGGCAAAAAAACAGAATGACCAGGAGATGATAAACCTGTTAAAGGAAAACAAAGCCAGATCCAATCGCATGCCCAATTTTAATTCAGCGAAAATTGGATTTGGAATAACTTCCAATACTCAAGACTTTATGGTGGGGACCGGCTTTGGATTAATGGATTCAAGGTATGGATTGGAGGTATATGGGAAAATTTATCTCCGGCCTGTTGCCATACGGGTGCTTTTGCCTGAGACAGATGAATGGTATTATCAATATTGGGAAAGAAGGACCTTTGTTTCAGGGAGCCTGAATAAGAAAATCAATATTTACTCAAATGATGAAACCAGGCTGGGAGTTTTTCTTGGAATGGGTGTGGGATACACCTGGGGTAGCTACAGGGGGGCAGACCGGAAACCCAGACCGGCAACATTTCTGAATCCGGCAGGAGGAATATACTGGAAAAGTAAATCAATAGGTATTGATTTCAATTATGAATATGCCGACCTGAAGATTCATGATTTCTCCAAACATTGGATTACACTTGTTGTTACATTTTATTTTGACCTTGGAAGAAAAAAATTAATGTATAAAGAAATTAGCTGGGAATAAATTAAGGAATATATTGCAGGTGCACCCAGAACCTTACACCCTGCACACTATAACATGTATAAGTTTTAATCATGTTTAAGACAGCAAAAAGAATTCTGATTTTATTAAGCCTTTTATTTACAGGGCTTTATTTATCATGTAACGAATACATGGGTTTCTCTGTAGATTGTTCGGAATGTTACAGTATTGAGCCTGACAGTTCAGATATCACAATTTACCTGACCATAAATCATAATTATCGATCCATACCGATCATTGTTTATAAAGATCAGGTTGATGATAACAGGATAGAATACATTGATACTGCATATTCAAGCCCCTATTACCTTTTTGTGCCGGTCAACCAGTATTATTCCGTAAAGGCAGAATATTCGGCGGACGGGAAGACGACCTATGCTGTGGATGGTGATAAATTAAATACAAAACATGTTTCCGAATCCTGTGATGTAGAGTGCTGGGTAGTTACAGGAGGTGTGATGGATGTACGTCTGAAGTATGAATGATTTTTTATTATCTTTAACTACAATCCCACATTGCCAGCAATGGAGCACTATTCTGACGATCAAATTATACAGGGTATCTACCTGAAAGACAGATCTGTACTGGAGTACCTTTATAAACAGCAATTTGGAAGAATTCAGAGATATATTTTGAACAGGGGCGGAGATACCGATACTGTAAAAGATGTTTTTCAGGAAGCAATGTTAATTGTTTATACAAAAATCCGTCAAAGGAGACTCAAGTTAACCTGTTCATTTTCAACATATTTTTTCGCTATTTGTCGGAATTTATGGTTTCACGAGCTAAGGATGAAAAACAAAGCCGGAAACATTCCAATCATGCCTGATAATATCGTTGAGGAGCCGGATCCTCCTGATAATTTTCATTCTGAATTAATAGAATTGATTCAATATCATTTCAATAAGCTCAGCGAGGATTGTAAAAAAGTACTTGAATTACATTTTAAAAAGAAAACATTAACCGATATTTGCATGATTTTGGGATATAAGGATGAAAAGTATGCAGCTGACCGAAAATATCGTTGCAAAAAGAATCTCTATAACAGGGTAATTAACGATCCCAAATATAAAACACTTATCAATGGATTATACTGAGCTGTTTGACCGTTATCTGGACGGGCAGTTAAAAGGAGAGGAACTGGAGGACTTTGAGAATAGACTGGAAACTGATCCGGAGTTAAAAAATGAACTGGAGCAGTTCCGGATTTTAAATGCTGTGGCCGAAAATAGTGTTGGTGGAAATGAAAATGAAGAAATAGAAGATGAAATCGATAAAGAAACTGAAAAATTAAGCACGGATGATATTTCTGAGTTTGGGAAAGAAAATCGGGATCTTTCCGACAGTGATTTAGATGATTTCAAAGAGATCCTGAAAGAAGCTGAAAATAGTTATTTCCACCATAGCAAAAGCAGGTATAAGGAGATCAGGATAATCTGGTATGCTTCAGCAGCGGTCTTGATCATTGCTCTTTCCACAGCAAGTTTCCTTTTTGTTCGTGAATCTCAACAGAGAAAAGCCGACCTCTTCGCCTATTATTATGAACCTTATATTAAATCTGATCAGATATTTGAACTCACCCGGACGAACGATGATTTTTATTATGCAATAAAGGTTTTTGAGGCTGGAGATTTTTCTCGTGCTACGCTACTTTTCAGAAATTTGTCGGATTCATCTGAACTACAAGTTTATGCATTGTTCTATGATGGATTGACTTCAATAGAATTAGGCAGGTGGGAGGACGCTATCCATTCCTTCCAACAGGCAATCGGCTGTGGTGAAAGTCAAATGGATGCTTCTATCCGATGGTACCTTGGACTTTGTTATTTAAGGATTGATGATGATGAATCTGCAAAAAAACAATTTGAGGTTTTGTCTTCTGAAAAAAATCCATACACCATTAAAGCCCGAAAGATATTAAGGATCCTGAATAAAAGATAAAAAACAAAAGATAAAAGATAAAAGCAACTAACAACAGACAACTAACAACTAACAACTGACAACAGACAACTGACAACAGACAACAGACAACAGACAACAGACAACAGACAACAGACAACCTAAACTCCGCTGATTCTTCTTTTATACTCTTTCAATGCCTCATTCAGGCGGTTCATTGTACCACTTTCACCTTCAAGGTTATGGGAGGGATGTATATAGAGTTTTTCATTCTGATCTGCGAGTATTTCTCCAATACTGGTAATGACCATCCAGACAATGGTTACAAATGCCATGGTTGAGACGGGTCCGATTTTATCAATATGGTTTTTTAAGGGAACAGAAGCATCTTCCAGTGGGACACATGAGTCGATGACAATATCGGCCAGATCAAAAATCGTCTTACCACAGGAGTGTCTTGATTTTTTTTCTTTCGATGCTTCAGCAGAACCACAAACAACTACCTTCATACCACTCTTTTTTGAATCCAGGGCTATATCGATATTCACATTATTTATTCCGGAATGGGAGAATATCCACATTGTATCTTTGGGATCAAAATTATATCCTTTCATGATTTCTTTACCATACCCTTCAGCTCTTTCGAGAAAAAGAAACTGGTGTATCCCCATTTCTCCAACAATACGTGTAAAGAAAGTAAGTGGCAGTTCAATGATAGGATGAAATCCTACAAACCCACCTATTCGCGGGTACATTTCTTCTACCGGTAAGGTAGCATGTCCGCAACCGAATGTATGTATCCAACGACCGGCTTTAATTGAATCCGCCATTACTTCTGAAGCCCTCCTGATATTATCCATCTGGGTCTGCTCTATTTTATCCATGATATCCTTGGCATTTTCAAGCCAGATTTTAGCTAGTTGCATCGCAATAATTGTTTAGATGTTATATATACTTTTAAGATAATTAGAAGAATGGAATACTGGAAAAATGGATTGTTGGAACATAAGTCTATGCCTGTTCCAGTTTCCCAACATACCATCATTTATTATATTCTATTTTTATTGTTTCCATCCTTCCAATATTCCATTCTTCCAATATTCCATTATATTGTTTTCATCCTTCCCACCTTCTCACCTTCCTGCCTTCCAGGCTATCCATTCATTAAACCGATCGAATTTCTATCCTGTTCCGTATATTCACTATAACTAAATAAAACATTATCAATAATAGAAGAGCACAAATGAGCAATAATGACGAGAAATGTTTAATTCCAAAGTGATGAATAATGAGTCCCATCGAGTAATTAATAGTCATGTTGCCAATCAATGATATTACCATTACAATTCCGAATGCAGTCCCGGAAAGTTTTTTAAACAGCTCGCCAACGTATCCCAATATTACAGGGAATCCACAGGCAAATCCTATTCCAAGGAGTACAAGTCCAACAATTGTTAATATATATGAAAATGTAAATACAAGGATCAGGATACCACCAAGGGCTATGAGTATTGAGATAAACTGAACCAGGTATGAGGGTATTGTCCTTAAAATAAAACCTAAAAATAGTCTGGTGAGTGTAAGACTCAGAATGAATGAGGATAATGCAAACAGAGCCTGTTGTTTTTCTTCATTCAGGTAGTTTTGCAGATAAGTAGTACTCCAGTTATTGGTTATTCCTTCCAATCCACCTTCAAGAAAGAGGAATAAACCCATCAACAGAAGAATTGGATTTCTGAGCATCCGTAAAGATTCTTTTATTGGATAACTCTGTGTGATCTTTGATCCAGGGAACCTGACAAAGAAATAATAAATGACCGGTATGAACATCAATGATCCAATTCCGGCTATTATCAGATGCTGGCATATGAATTCAGAGAATGTGCCAATCAATAATGGCATACCCAGTGCACCGATCCCAAAGAACACACCCAGCAGGCTCAGGTTTGCAGAACGGCTTTCGTTACTGATATCATTAACCACTGCATTGGTGGCTCCATTCATAAAGCCACCGGCAAAACCAATGATGAAGATATTGATCCTCAGAAAGAGATAATTCCGGCTGAATGCGATACCTTCCAGCGCAATCATAATCAGTAAAGAACAAAATATGAGTAAATATTTATAACCGTACCGGTCTGTCAGGGGACCAAAGACTACCGAACCTGCCAGAATACCCAGCGGGAGCAATGCAGCAAGAGTTCCTGAAGCGATTTCATTAATTTCATATCTGATGATAATATCCGGCAATATACTTCCAAGAGAAATAATGGTAATGCCAAATTGCAGCATTCCCATGCAGGCAGCAATAAATATATGTTTTTTATGATATTGTATCAGTGGTGCCATTTACAGTTTATTCAAGGCTTGTAATGCCAGGTATCCTGCACCAAACAGAGCTGTGTCATTGCCGAGGGCGGATCCATCAATCTGAACATGTTTAATACTGACAGGTTGTGCCCATTTTTGTGCTTCGTCAACTATATTATTTAAAAATTGTAGCCCCGGACCAAATAATCCCCCACCCAGAATTATTTTTTCAGGATTAAACATACTGACGATATTTGCAATGGCCATGCCCCAGTATTCAATGGCCCGTTGAAGTGTCTTTTTTGCGATTGGATCGCCTTGACTGAACGCAGAAAAAATCTGCTCCGATGTAATATTTTCCTGTTCTATTTCTTTTAGGACGCCATTATAAGATTTATCTTCCCTGAGATATTCTTTTGCCACCTTAACAATTCCTTTTCCTGATGCATGATATTCAAAACAACCGCATGAAAGATAGGTTGGTTTATAGGGGCGGTCAAGGGCAAGCCAACCGGCAGCACCGGCAGCACCGGTAGATCCACCGACTATTTGCCCGTTTACCATAATGCCGGCTCCGATTCCTGTTCCGATAAGAAGGAATACTACATCCCGGCATCCCCTGGCTTTGCCCATCCAGGTTTCCCCTAATACACAACACGAACGATCGTTATCGATACAGATTTTAATTTCTGGATCATGAATTGCTCTGGCGATATCATCCAGCAGGGGGTAATCATCCCAACCTGGAATATTGTTTGCCCATACTCGTCCGGTTATAGGATAAAATATTCCCGGTACAGAGATTCCAATAGCGTTGATATGCATGTTATCACGACGGATATCCTCAAGAAATCTTGTGACCTGATGAATGATCATCTGGCCTACCTCTTTTCCCCTTCGGTTATTAAGGTTTTCAACCGTTTTGGCCGAGGCCATCCCATCCTGGTTAAATATGGCTGCGGAAAGTTTTGTTCCACCGAGATCAAGGCCTATTACTGCCATATTATCCATCCATAGATATTTTTAACAAATGAGTTGCAGAATTCCTGCGAAGATATTGATATTTCTCAATTTTTCAGAACTTCCTAACATTCATGATCAGACCGGATCATTTTTTCTTTTCCATTTTTTTATTAAAAATCTTGACATTATGTGACTTGTTCATTCCAGAAGGTTAATAACTCTTGAATTAATTATGATCAGATTTTGTTATTTTTAATGACCTAATTAATTCTGCACATGCCTTCTTTTCCGTTTTATAAGCAGTTGGATGCGATGGATTGCGGGCCCTCCTGTTTGCGAATGATTGCCAGATATTATGGCCGGTCATTCAGTCTGCAAACCTTACGCGATAAATCATATATCACGAGAGAGGGCGTATCGATGCTTGGGATCAGTGATGCAGCCGAGGCAATAGGATTCAGGACTATGGGTGTTTCTCTTTCTCCGGAAAAACTTTTTACCCAGGCTCCTTTACCCTTAATAGCTCACTGGAAACAAAACCATTTCGTCGTTGTTTACAGGATTAAAAAGGACAGGGTATATGTGGCTGATCCTGCATTTGGGCTGACCACCTATTCACGTAAGGAATTTCTGGATGGCTGGATCAGTTCGGTAAAAGAGGGTGAGCAACGGGGACATGCCCTGTTGATCGAGCCTACACCTGATTTTTATGCACTGGAGGGAGAAAAAATCAAAAGAACCGGATTCACTTTCCTGCTATCTTATCTGAAACCATATAAGAGATTTATTTACCAGCTTTTCCTGGGTATGTTTCTTGGAAGCATACTACAGCTTCTTTTTCCCTTCCTCACCCAATCAATCGTTGATGTCGGGATTAATAACCAGGACATTGGCTTTATTTACCTTATACTCTTTGCCCAGCTCATCCTGTTTGTAAGCAGGATGACAGTTGATTTTATCCGTGGGTGGATTCTGCTTCATCTGAGTACCAGGATAAACATTTTCCTGATCTCTGATTTCCTGTTAAAGTTGATGAAATTGCCTATGGGGTTTTTTGACAGCAGGCTGATTGGTGATATCCTTCAGCGTATTGGTGATCAGCGAAGGGTCGAACATTTCTTAACTACCTCGTCATTAAATATTCTCTTCTCTATGGTCAATTTCCTGATCTTTGGTATCGTCCTTTCAATTTACAGTCTGAAAATCCTATTGCTCTTTGTTATAGGCAGCCTGTTGTATTTTCTCTGGCTGAGTATCTTCATGAAAAAGAGAAGGGAACTAGACTTCAGGAGATTCAAAAAACTTTCAGAGAACCAGAGTCAATTGATACAATTAATCACCGGCATACATGAGATCAAGCTATATAATGCTGAAAAACAAAAACGCTGGGAATGGGAAAATATTCAGTCCGGATTATTTCGTGTAAATATTAAAAGCCTTGCACTCAAACAATATCAGGAAGCAGGAGGGATGTTCATCAATGAATTAAAGAATATCCTGATAACAATATTTGCAGCTACTGCTGTTATCAGCGGTGATATGACCCTGGGTATGATGCTTGCAGTGAGCTATATAATCGGCCAGCTGAACGGACCTGTGGAGCAGATGATAACCTTTTTACATATAACCCAGGATGCCAGAATTAGTCTTGAAAGGTTAGGGGAAATTCATGAGATGCAGGATGAGGAGCCTGAAGATAAGGGGCACATGATCATTATTCCTGAAAAGAAAAACATAGAAATAAATGGCCTGTCTTTCCAATATGAAGGACCACATTCAAGAAAGGTCCTTGATAACCTCCATCTGGTGATTCCTGAGAACTCTGTTACAGCAATTGTGGGTATCAGTGGCAGTGGAAAAACCACCCTGATCAAATTATTGCTTGGATTTTATCCTCCTACGGAAGGTGAAATTAAAATAGGAGATTCCCAGTTGAATAGTTTCAGTTTTCAAACCTGGAGGCAGAAGTGCGGGGTGGTTATGCAGGAAGGTTTTATATTCTCAGATACAATTGCCAACAATATTACGGTTGGTGATGAAAGAATTGATAAAGCAAGATTATTAAATGCTGTAAATATTGCTAATGTCAGGGATTTTATTGAATCCTTGCCTAATGGTTATAATACACGTGTGGGTGCTCATGGACATGCCCTCAGCGGAGGTGAAAAACAAAGGATACTGATCGCAAGAGCTGTATATAAAAATCCGGATTTCCTGTTTATCGATGAAGGCACCAGTTCACTGGATGCGGAAAATGAAAAAATGATCATCAATAATCTGAAGGATTTTTTCAGGGAAAAGACTGTCATCGTCGTTGCACACAGGCTCAGTACCGTTAGAGATGCTGATCAGATTGTCGTTCTGGAAAAAGGAAAGATAATGGAAAAAGGGACACACGAACAATTAATTGCCAAGGCAGGACATTATCTGAACCTTGTTAAAAATCAACTGGAACTGGGACAGTAGAAGGATGAATGATGAAGGATGAAAGATATAGGTGTCGAATAAGGAAGAATGGAAATATGGAAAAGTGGAAGATTATTAAATCCAATATTCCAGCATTCCAATATTCCATTCTTCCATTCTTCCAGTATTCCGATATCTTATATCTTAATAATAAAAAATAGGATTTACCTTATGACTATAAATTCATGATATGGCTGAAAAGGAAAATGACAAAATAGAATTACGCAGCGAGGAAGTTCAGGAAATCCTGGGTCATGTGCCGGCCTGGATTATCAGGTGGGGCATCCTGGTGATTCTTATAACTGTCCTACTCATAATATTTGGCAGCTGGCTCTTCAAATATCCTGATATTAAGAGGGCAAATATTCTGATTACAACTGAAAATCCTCCGGCGACGCTGGTTGCAAGGGCAACAGGAAAGATCGTGCAATTATTTGTACAGGACAATCAATATGTGGAGACTCATACTGTCCTTGCGGTAATCGAAAATCCGGCCGACTATGGTGATGTTCTCTGGCTTGATGAAGTTTTAGATGAGATAAGGGATATTCTGCCTGATTTTAATATTCTTGTTAATCTCAATTTAAATACTGATTATTTACTGGGTGAAATACAGCCTGCATATGCCAGTTTTATTAAGGTACATAAGGATTATCAGAATTTCATTGAATTGAATTATCATGCTCAGAAGATTATGTCATTAAATTCTGAACTGGATAAGCTGGAGTCACATCTGACAAGCCTCCGGCAGATACGCAATATCCTGAAAGGGGAACTTGAGCTGGTTTCAATTCAGTTTGAAAGAGATTCTAACCTACTCATCAGTGGAGTAAATGCACCTGCAGATTATGAAAAATCAAAAGCTAACTTATTGAGAAAACAATATGAATACGAACAGGCCAGGATTAATGAATCGGATACTGAGATACAAATTGTCAAACTTAACCAGGATATACTTGATCTTGAGTTACGGGCAGCAGAGGAGAAAAGGCAACAACAGAACGCCTGGCAGATATCTTTTGACAATGTTGTTACCGGGTTATCTTTATGGAAGCAGAAATATATCCTTGAAGCACCCATTGATGGGATTGTGTCATTTACAGCATACTGGAGTGTTAATCAGAATGTAAGGGAAGGAGACAGGGTAATGACTGTGATCCCCTCCGAACAGGGAAAAATTCTTGGGAAAATAAGCCTTTCAATCGAAGGTGCAGGTAAAGTAGAGGAAGGTCAGCAGGTAAATATCAGAATTGATAATTTCCCATACCTGCAATATGGAATGGTGAAGGGTATCGTCCGGAATATAAGCCTTATACCGGACGATCGGGAATACATTGTTGAAGTTGATCTTCCCGAAGGGCTAACCACCTACTATGGGATCGACATTCCTTTTAAGCAGGAGATGCAGGGAACGGCACAAATATTAACCGATAAAAGACGGTTGCTTGAAAGAATTGTCGCACCGATAAAAGACATCATATCAGAACAAAAAGCCCATTCTTAAATGGTTGCTGGTTCTTGGTTGCTGGTTCCTGGTGGGTATGAGTGTCGGATTAGGGTGTAAATAATTTATTATAAACGATAATTGTAAAAAGACAATTCAGAATTTTTGTCATAAACCAACTTAAGGTTGATTAGAGATTTGAAGATCCCCGAATTGGTAACGAAATAAAAGATGCAAATCAAGTCAGGACAGACAACAGACAGCTATCCTTCTTAAGATGTAACTTTTTAAATATATTGATTAAAAATTGCCTCGTAAAGTTCCTGTTTACCGCTGATTTGTTTTGGTTCTCCATGTTGAATTGCCAGGTTACGCAGATCCTCGAGCGTCAGTTCCCCCTTTTCAAACTTTGCTCCCGGGCCTGAATCAAAAGATGCATATCTTTCTTTTCGCATTCGCCTGTAGTCTGAATGATCAAGAATATCATATGCAACAATCAGTGCCCTGGCAAAAGCATCCATTGCCGCGATATGAGCAATAAAAATATCTTCAAGATCGGTT
>Ga0111176_1105_pt1 | contig 14388 bp, 13 predicted proteins | sample DeeMarSWOR324_28_FD_80229 | JGI IMG/M metagenome (GOLD analysis project Ga0111176, IMG submission 80229) | Bacteroides sp. SM23_62_1 | reverse complement strand
CTGATTCCCTATAAATTAGATAATGTAAGAATCAAATATCTCGGTGATAATAAAGCAAGCGGATATGCGGCAGGGATCGAATTCAAGTTACATGGGGAATTTGTACCCGGTGCTGAATCATGGGCAAGCATCTCGTTCATGAAAACGGAAGAAAATATTTTAGATGATTATGATTTCAGAACCAATAAGGAACCGGGCTATTATCCGCGTCCAATGGATCAAAGGCTGAATTTCGGCCTGTTCTTTCAGGATTACTTCCCTCATCGTCCTGATTATAAAGTGCATCTGACTATATTATATGGAACAGGTTTACCCTTCAGTCCACCGGACAATGAAAGGTATGATCTCGTTTTCAGGATGCCCTCATATAAAAGGGTGGATATCGGGTTATCCAAATCCCTTATACCTCCTGATAAGGTACTTTCAGAAAGAAATCCATTCAGGTTCTTCCATAGTATATGGCTCAATGCAGAAATATTTAACCTGCTGGGGGTAAATAACACAATTTCCTATTTATGGGTTAAAACTGTGTTCAACCAGGAAAGCCTTCCGGGCGAATTCGCTGTGCCTAATTATCTGACATCCAGGAGATTTAATGTGAGGATAACAGCCAAATTCTGAATTATATTTATAGATGGCATCTCCCATCCGCCCGGCAAATTTTTTGAGTTGCTGAATATTTACAGATATTTTTTATATCAACCTGTAATTCCATTACTCAGCTATTTTTATCCGACAACGGGTAGAGATTTATAAATTTTGTTAACCCTGAAGCAATCATGACTTTGATAAATGATTATTTTTGGGAGATTATAAAAACAGATAAACATTTTACGATGACTTCGAAAGAATACATTGACAAGGAAGACAGATTCGGTGCGCACAATTATCATCCAATACCTGTTGTTCTACATAGTGGACAGGGAGTTTATGTATGGGATGTCGAAGGGAAAAAATATTTCGATTTCCTTTCTGCTTATTCAGCTGTTAACCAGGGACATTGCCATCCGAAGATTATTCAGGCCATGATGGAACAGGTTCCAAAACTCACACTTACTTCAAGGGCATTTTATACAAGCACGCTTGGTGAATTTGAGGAATTTGTTGCCGGTTATTTCGGGTATGACAAAGTGTTGCCGATGAATACAGGTGCTGAAGGTGTGGAGACTGCGCTTAAATTATGCAGGAAATGGGCCTATCAAAAGAAAGGAATTGAAGAGAATAAAGCTAAAATTATTGTATGTGAAAATAATTTTCATGGCCGTACCATTACGATTGTATCAATGTCTACTGATCCGGATTCCTATAAAGGATATGGTCCTTTTACCCCAGGTTTTGTAAAAATTCCTTATAACGACACAGAGGCTCTTGCCAGAGAGCTTGAAGATCCCAATGTTACGGGCTTTCTTGTTGAACCTATCCAGGGGGAGGCCGGAGTATATGTGCCGGATCAGGGCTATCTGAGCAGGACATATGAACTATGTAAAAAACATAATATCCTATTTATAGCCGACGAGGTACAGACAGGTATTGGCCGCACGGGTAAACTTCTTGCATGTGATCATGAAGATGTAAGACCTGATATCCTGATCCTTGGCAAAGCATTATCGGGTGGTGTTTATCCGGTCTCTGTAGCCCTTGCCGATGATGATATTATGCTTTGCATCAAACCGGGTGAACATGGCTCAACATTTGGCGGAAACCCTGTTGCGACACAGGTTGCCATCGCCGCACTTAAAGTAATTAAAGAAGAAAACCTTGCAGAGAATGCTGCCAGGCTCGGCCCTTATTTCCGGGAAGAACTGGGCAGAATCAAATCTGATATGATCGAGATCATACGTGGCAAAGGTCTTCTGAATGCCATCGTTATTAAGCCAAAGAATGGCAAGACAGCATGGGATATTTGCCTGGCACTTGCAGGTAATGGCCTTCTTGCCAAACCCACCCACGATCACATTATTCGCTTCGCTCCTCCCCTAGTGATTACAAAAAATGAACTGGGTGAAGCAATTGATATTATAAAAAATACTTTGATGGCGTTTTAATTCCTTTTTCTTTACTGGACTAAGATCATTGACTCAGGATCCCAGCTCACGGGTTTTCCGCGATAATAGCTTTCATTGGCCAACAGGGAGGCTCCTGCAGCACGCAAACCGAATGAGGGATCTTCTATGATTTTCTTTTCACCCCGCACACCCTGGAAGAAATTATTAAAATGATCGTAATGACCGCCTTTGTAGTCTGATGGAGCCTCATAAATTGTTTCACCAACATTAAGGTCTGAGGATCGTTCATCCATATATTTTTGATCATATTTTTCACTTATCTTTTTCTGCATTTCCTCTGTATATGCAACCATTGAATAACCTCCCGGTTTCATATCCAATTTTGAACGGATCAACCTCACACTTTCTGAACCAATCTGCATTTCACCTTCAGTGCCCACCAGCCGGAAACCTCCGCCACCTCCGTTGCCGGCTATGAAATTCACCCTGAAAGCAGCATTGAATGCAGCATGTGTCTTTGCCTCGGGATAATCATATAATGTGATTGTTACATCAGGCACATCCCTCCCATCTTTCCAGTATCTCAATCCACCTGTCGACAGTGCTCTGACCGGACCATTTGAACCAATGACAAAATGCAGTGTGGAAAACGCATGTACAAACAGATCCCCGGCAACTCCCGTTCCATAATCCTTATAATTTCTCCACCTGAAAAAGCGCACCAGTTCGAAAGGAACTTTTGGTGCCTGACCCAAAAAGGTATCGAAGTCAACGGTATCCGGATTGGCATCAGGAGGAATTGGATATTGCCATGCACCTTCTGCTGAATAGCGGTCATTAAACATATCTAACATAACAATTTGCCCGATTGCACCATTCTCATATAATTGTTTAGCTTTTTCGTTACCCAGTGATGCCATTCCCTGGCTCCCTACCTGAAGCACCTTACCCGTTTCCTTCTGGACCTTGATTATTTCATGACCTTCATCAAATTTTTGAATCATAGGCTTTTCACAATACACTGATTTCCCTGATTTCAGGGCATCAATGCTGATCTTTTTGTGCCAGTGGTCCGGAGTAGCAATAATTACCGCGTCGATATCCTTACGCTCTACAATCTGCCGATAATCCCTGGTGACAAAAATGTCCTTACCCCATAATTCTTTTGCCCGGTCCAGGCGACCTGTGTACAGGTCGCAGGCAGCAACCAGTTTTACACCTGGTACCCGAAGTGCTGTATTTGTGTCATAGATACCCTGGATACCCGAACCAATCAGTGCAAGATTGATAAAATCATTAGCCGCAAACTTAGTTGATGCAAAGGATCTTGATTCCATTATCTGCCGCTGCTTATATGTCCTTGAGAATATCAACGGCGAAGAAGAAACAAGTGCTGTACCAAGAAATGTCTTTTTAATAAACGATCTTCTTGATTTTTGACTACTATTGTTTTTCATTGGACTTGATGATTAAGTTATAAATAAATGTTATTGGAGTTTGAACAAATATAGTCAATATGGGCAATTTAGTTCTGAGAGTACATCTTTTGCCCATTCGATATATTGGGATCTTTCTTCAAACTGACCGGCAGAAAATATTCTCAAGCCTGCCAGTTTGCCGGCATTTACCATTTCAACATAGTGTCCCAGGACTGATTTAAACTCCTCCTCGGTAAGCCAGCGGCCCCCACCTGAACCTGATCTCAGATATAATCCAGCAATCACGGGTTTGTCAGGATGATGCTCTAGTCCTGTAGCGAGATGCTCCTTGGCATGTGCCATGAGTTCAGGATCGTTTCCCCAGAGGTTCAGGATTACCCCGTCGATATCAAAGTCAAAAGCGTGCCGTCCCTGGTTCCGGTGAGGGTAATGGGGAACCCATAACTGTAGCTTAGGATTAATTTCCCTGGCTGCGGCAATTATTTCACGCCACTGCTCTTCCGTACGGTATCCCTCCTCAACCTCATCATAAAAATCATTCAGGTACATTCCCAGAATTCCGGGATGTTCAAGGGATAATTCTGCCACCCATCGTGCATGGTTTAAAGATTGTTCATGCGTCCAGCCCCAGGCTGCCCTTTCAATTTTTGCAAATACATATTTCACACCGGGAATCTGAAGCAGACTGTACATGTGCGTTTCCTCCCAGGCCTGCCCTGAATAGGGCTGATCATGCGACCAGATAAGGTTGAATCCAAGCTCATTAACCAGATCGGTTGGGTCGACATCCCTTCGGTGATTCCACAGGGAGATCAGGCACTCCCCTTCCTGTTTCATGATCATGTGATTATCTTCATAAATCTCATAAGAGGTACCTGCCTGAAAAACAGCAGCTGTTAACTCTTCTTCTGAAGGGATATTACAGGATGTTGAGAATTGTGATTGACTATTGATGAATGATAATACCACCATGCAAATTCCCAACGAGATAAAGGAGATGATGAGTTTTTTTCTGTGAGGTTTCATAGTCATAGTTTTTAAAATAAATTGATATTCCACAATATAAGAATGAATTTAGTAAATTCCTTTGAAAACAACAATTAGCCATATGCAGGACTAATGCCTTTTATCCAGTATTTTCACTACATCCTCCAGCCTGTATCCCCTGTCGGTAAGCAGCAGCATAAGATGAAAAAGCAAGTCGGCCGATTCATCAAGGAATCTTGTATCATCACTTTCCTTTGATTCTATGATGAGTTCTATAGCTTCTTCACCAAGCTTTTGTGCAATAGCACTGGTTCCTTTCTCAAAGAGTCCTGCTGTATACGATCCTTCAGGTTTTTCTTTTTTGCGGCTGTGCAGGATTTCTTCTAATTTATCAATAAAGGAATATCTTCCGGTGGATTCATTGCCGAAGCAGCTGATTGTACCGGTGTGACATACAGGGCCCTCCGGAACAGCCCTGATAAGAACTGTATCCTTATCGCAATCCAGACGGATATCTTTAACTTTGAGATAATTCCCGCTCTCCTCCCCTTTTGTCCAGAGCCTTTCTTTCGTCCTGGAATAAAACGTTACCTGGCCTTCTGTAACTGTTTTTTCAAAAGCTTCTTCATTCATAAAGCCAAGCATCAATACCATATCGGTTCGATCATCCTGGATCACTGCCGGGATGATGCCATTCATTTTGTCAAAATCAGGTTTCATAATAATTTGGTTCAAAGTTCAAGGCTTAAAGTGAGTGTGTGTTTGGGGTGTGGAGTTCTACCACCTCTCCTTTCCCGGCAGCTATCGGGAAGGATGAAATCAAAAGGGGGATAAGTCCGCAACACTCTGCCACCTTACAACCGCACCGGTATCTTCTCCCCTCTCAGATATTTTTTCAACTCCCCGATTCCTATTTCATTGAAATGGAATATGGACGCAGCCAGAGCTGCATCTGCTTTTCCCTGGGTAAAAACATCTCTGAAATGGACCATCTCTCCGGCCCCGCCGGATGCAATAACCGGAATACCCAGTTTTTCAGACAGCAATGCCGTAGCCTCACAGGCATAACCATTTTTGGTCCCGTCGTGGTTCATGGAGGTAAAAAGGATTTCACCTGCACCTCTTTGCTCTGCCTCCGCTGCCCATTCAAACAACTTCCTCCCGGTCTTAATCCTTCCTCCGTTCACAAAAACAAACCATTCGTTATGAATGTTCTTAGCATCAATTGCTACAACCATAAATTGGCTTCCATAGGCTTTTGCAATGGCAGTAATGAGTCCTGGCTCCCGTACCGCAGCAGAATTGATGGTTATCTTATCTGCTCCCGCATCCAGCAAAGGATCCACGTCCCTGATAGTATTGATGCCTCCACCCACAGTAAAAGGAATGTTTAAATGCGCGGCTATTTTCTGTACAAGATCAGCAAACAATTTTCTGTTCTCATGAGTAGCTGTGATATCAAGATAAACAAGTTCATCCGCTCCTTCGCGCGCATATGTTGCACCCATCTCAACAGGATCACCAACTTCCCTGATATTCAGAAAATTGATGCCTTTTACTGTCTGCCCGTCACGAATATCCAGGCACGGTATAATTCTTTTAGCCAGCATTATATAAGAAATTTTTTAAGATCATCAAACGTGATGGTCTGTTCATAAAGTGCCCTGCCAATAATTGCCCCATCCATACCAATTTTATCAAGATTTTCAATATCTGACAGTACAGCAATGCCCCCGCTGGCAATCAACCTGATATCGTTGAACCGGCTTCTCAATTGCCGGTATAAATTAATTGATGGCCCCTGCATCATACCATCACGGTTGATATCCGTACACATTACATGATGTATCCCGGCCATTTTGTACTGGTTGATAAAGTCGAATATATCATACACAGTAAGGTCTCTCCATGCATTTACGGTAATTTTACCATTTCTAACATCTGCTCCCAGAATAATTTTTTCCGGACCGTACAGTTGCAGCCACCTAACCACCCTTGCGGGATCCCTGGCAGCTACTGTACCGACAGTGATCATTGTGGCCCCTGACCGAAAAGCAATTTCAACATCACTATCCTGTTTTATCCCCCCTCCAAAATCGATGATCAGACCTGTCTTTCCAGAGATCTTTTCAAGAATGGAGTGGTTCACGATCTTTCCTTTCTTTGCACCGTCAAGATCCACCAGGTGTAACCTTTTCAGTCCATGATCATGAATGAACAGGGCCATCTCAAGAGGATCATCATAAAAAATGGTCTGCCGCCTAAAGTCACCCCTTTCCAGCCTTACACAACGGCCATCCAGGATATCTATAGAAGGAATGATTTCGATCATAATTCCATGAATCGTTTTAGAATATTTTCACCAACACTGCCACTTTTCTCGGGATGAAACTGCGTGGCAAAAAAATTATCCTTTTCGAGAACTGAACTAAATGGCCGAATATAGTCTGTCACAGCAGCTGTGAATTCACAAACGGGTGTATAATAGCTATGGACAAAATAGACATATTGACCGTCCAGATCTTTTGGAAGAAATCGCCCTTTAACCTGCCGGATCGTATTCCATCCAATATGCGGTACTTTATCCTTTGGTTCAAACTTTTTAACAGTCTCTTTAAAAATACCAATGCATCGGGTATTGCTTTCCTCCGAAAGTGAACATAGCAATTGCAATCCCAGGCAAATACCGAATACCGGCTGCTTAAGATCCCTGATAAGTATATCCAATCCATATGCCCTGAGATATTTCATCGTTGTCCCGGCTTCACCCACACCGGGAAATATGACCTTATCAGCCTGTTTAATAAATTCATGATCGCCGGTAATAACAGGATCATAACCAAGCCGTCGCAAAGCAAAGTCAACAGACCGGATATTTCCTGCATTGTATTTTATGATGGCTATCTTCATATTAAAGCTTATACCCTATTATAAACTTGATTCCATATTGATTAACTACATTCCATCAACTGAAGCTGATGGCAAGAGATAACCTGAAGCATACTGATCCCAACAACAGGTCCCTGCACTCACCTCTATACCCAATCTACTATGCTCCATGCTCCAAGGTTCATGTCCTATGCTCCACACTCCATGCTCTATACTCCATACTCCATACTCCACACCATACCATTATTTCCATTCCCCTGATTTGGCAATCTGGAGTTAACTTAACTGAATACTATTGTCTTATTCTTATACACCATGATTTTCCTGTTAAGGTGTGCATGAATTGCACGTGACAGTAATATCTTCTCCATATCCCGCCCCTTCCTGATCATATCCTGTACTGAATCACGGTGTGTAATTTTTGATACATCCTGTTCTATTATCGGCCCTGCATCCAATTCTTCTGTTACATAATGACTTGTCGCTCCAATCACCTTCACACCTCTCTCATAAGCTGAATGATATGGTTTTGCACCCGGAAAAGCAGGTAAAAAGGAATGGTGTATATTGATGATACGGTTTTCATATCTCTTTACAAATTCAGATGATAGGATCTGCATATAGCGGGCAAGAACTATAAAGTCAATGCCAGATTTTACGAGTATTCCAATTTCAGCTTTCTCCTGTAATTTCTTGTTCTCTTTGTCTTTAGGAAAGCAGTAAAAGTTAATATTGAATTTCTCGGCAGTGGATTTTAATTCGTTATGGTTACTGATAATAACCGGAATATGAACATTCCATTCACCAGAATTATACCTCGCCAGGATATCATCCAGGCAATGTGAAAGTTTTGAAACAAAAATTGCCATTTTCGGCGTTTCCCAGGAAAAAAACATCCTCCAGTTCATGTTAAAATTAAGGGCTATAACGTTAAAATGATCGGAAATCTCCTCTTCCGGAAGCCTGAATCCTTCAAGGTCCCATTCGATTCTCATAAAGAACACCTTTTCAGTATTATCTACATGTTGATCCAGATATAAAATATTTCCATCATTCTCAAATAGAAAACGTGTTACTGCTGAAACAATACCCTTCCTGTCCGGAAAATGTATCGTTAGAATAGCAGTGCGTGATGTTATATTTTCCTTATCTGCATGTTTCATTACGCTATTATTTCTCTTTTCTAAGTATTACATTTTAGCTGTTTTCATCATTCATCATCCATCATTCCTTCTTAAGTGGACAGAAATTAAATAATTCCTTTTGTTGAGGGAATATCGTCCCTTTCTCTATCATATCTGATAGCCATACCGATTGCTTTAGCCACTGCTTTAAAAACAGATTCAATCTTATGATGCTCGTTTTCTCCTCTGGCCTGAATATGGAGATTACACATTGCACCGTCTGTGAATGATTTGAAAAAGTGCTTGAACATTTCCGTTGGAAAGTCCCCGATTTTTTCACGCTTAAAAGTAACGTCCCATTCAAGCCAGTTCCTGCCACCAAAATCCAGGGCTACTGAAGCTGATGAATCGTCCATGGGTACTACGTAGCCGAAACGTTCAATACCTCTTTTGTCTCCAAGGGCTTTGCGGAATGCTTCACCCAGTGCCAGTGCGGTATCTTCAATAGTATGATGTTCATCCACCTGAAGATCTCCAGTTGCTGTGACAGTGAGATCACAACCACTATGCCTGGAGAGCTGATCCAGCATATGGTCCAGAAATGCCAGCCCTGTTGAAACCTGAGACCTGCCGGAACCATCCAGCGAAAGTGTAATACTGATATTTGTTTCCCCTGTAATTCTTTGCACTGTTGAATATCTTTCCCTTTTCAACAAAAACTCAAAAATCTCATCCCAATTCTTTGCAATAAAGGCATAATTCTTTTCAAGGCCGGCTGAACGAATTTCATTCTCACGATGGTCAGAACCGATCAGGATCCCTTCTGAACCAAGGTTCTTTCCCATCTCAATATCTGTCAGGCGATCTCCGATCACATATGAACCGGCCAGATCATACTCATCTGAGAGATAAGCATCCAGCATGGCAATTCCTGGCTTCCTTGTGGATAGATTATCTTCCGGCCATGATCGGTCGATAAATATCGCGTCAAATTCCACTCCTTCATTCTTAAATGTCTGTATGATTTTTGACTGGACACTTTCAAATGCTTTTTCAGGATAGGCATCAGTGCCTAATCCATCCTGGTTTGAAACCATAACCAGTTCATAATCAAAATGATTCCTTATCCGGTATAAATTCCTGAAAACACCGGGAAGAAATTCGAGCAATTCAAGTGTATCGACCTGGCAGGTATCGGAAGGTTCAACAACCAGGGTTCCATCCCTATCAATAAATAATACTCTCTTCATCTGACTGGTAATTAATTTGTTGTAATAAATATTTTGTGGTCACAACCCCCTTTTGATACACCCTTCCAGATAGTTGCCGGTCACGATAATTATCAGTAGAGAGAGGGGAGACAGGGGGTGAGTCAGAGCATAGAGTGTGCCTAATAATGTTCATGATATTCCTTTAACCGGTTGATCAGCATCTTATTTTCCACCTCCGTTCCAACAGTGATCCTCAGGCACCCATCACATAATGGCATTTTTGACCTGTTCCGGACTATCAATTTCTCTGATTCAAGAAAACTATAAATTGCATCCGGATTATTAACTTTTATCAGAAAGAAATTGGCATCAGACGGGTAAATTTTTTTAACAAAGCTAAACTGTCCCAGGGATTTTTGAAGCCATTCTTTCTGTGATAGAATACTCCTTATCCACATTTCTTTTTCCACCATTCTGTCAAGTAAGGCCAGGGCTTTCCTCTGGGTTAATCCGCTTATATTATAGGGATATTTTATCTTATTCAGAAGGGCGATAATTCGTTTTTCGGCAAAAGCAAAACCCAGGCGAATACCTGCCATGCCCCATGCTTTGGATAAGGTTTGCAGAATGACCATGTTGGGATAACTATGCAAATGTTTCAGAAAACCCGTATGGGGGGCAAAATCGATATAAGCTTCATCAATAACCACTAATCCCTTGAATTTTTTCACAATCAAAAGTACATCGTTTTCATTAAATGAATTTCCTGTGGGATTATTAGGGGAACAGATAAAAAGTAATTTGGTATACTGACCGGCTGACCGAAGTACATCTTCCGTATTAAGGCTGAAATCGCTTTTTAAAAGTACTTTTTGCACCATTATATCGTTGACCGAGGCACATACCTCATACATACCATAGGATGGTTCAGGAACAATGATCTGATCCTTTCCGGGAATGCAAAATGCCCTGATCAACAAATCAATTGCTTCATCACTACCATTTCCGGCAAAAATCTGATCAACACCTATACTTTTTAAAACAGATATTTTCTTCTTTAATTCTGTGTGAAGTGGATCCGGGTAACGGTTATAGGGCCTGTTAAAGGGATTTTCGTTTGCATCAAAGTATATGGCATCCTGACCTGAATATTCATTCCTTGCGGAGGAATAAGGTTTAAGTTCAGCAATGTTTGGCCTGACAATATCTTCAAGTCGAAATCTATTCATAGCAGTTTGTTCTTTCAAGTTTAGATAGTTATCTTAATTGACTGTTTACATAATAAATAAATATCCATATTTGTTTCTTGCAGATCTGCCTGAGTAGGACAAGTTTTGCAGATTTTGGCCCCTGATCAGGCAGATGAAATCATCTATAGTACGATTTATCTGCAAAAAACTGCGAGATGCCTGTTAGATGATGAACTGCCTCCAGCTGTACAAACCAGAAAAACAACAAATTCATATTTTTTAAGTTATTATCATTATTTCAATCTGACAGTAATCGCATTCCTATGAGCCAGCAAGGATTCTGCCTTGGCCAGCTGTTCAATAGCAGGGGCCAGATTAATTAATCCACTTCTGGTTATCTCCTGGAAACTAATGACTTTCTGAAAACTATCCACCCTGATTCCACTGTATGCACGTGCATATCCGTTTGTTGGAAGTGTATGGTTCGTACCCGATACATAATCACCAGCAGAAACGGGTGAATATTGTCCCAGGAAAACAGATCCTGCGTTCCTGATAAGACTGGAGTGTTCATTATATTCAGTTGTCATAATTATCACATGTTCAGGAGCATAAGCATTAATTATTTCAATTATCTCTTCAAGGTTAGGCATAAGCACAAGCTGACAGTGAGAAAGTGAGTCCTGGACAAGTGATCTCCTTGGCAATACTCTCAGTTGTCTTTCAATTTCATCCTGAACTGCCTTCAGCAATGGTTCATGGTTGGTTGCAAGCAATACCTGGCTATCGGATCCATGTTCAGCCTGGGCAAGCAAATCTGATGCGACAAACGCCGGATTAGCAGAAGAATCAGCAATAATGGCCACTTCTGAAGGACCTGCCGGAAAGTCAATACTGACACCTTCGAGGGCAACCAGCTGTTTGGCCGTTGTAACGTATTGATTTCCAGGACCAAAGATTTTATATACAGCCGGCACAGATTCAGTCCCATATGCCATCGCCCCGATAGCCTGAACACCACCTACCCTGAATATCCTGTCAATTCCCAGGATACCTGCTGTATATAAGATTGCCGGATGAACATCTCCATTCCGGTCAGGTGGTGTACATAGAATAATTTCCTGACAACCTGCCTGTCGTGCCGGTATCCCCAGCATAAGTACCGTGGAAATGAGGGGTGCTGAGCCTCCCGGAATATACAAACCGACTTTTTCGATGGGTTCAGTCCTTAGCCAGCAGGTCGTTCCTGGAGATGTAACGACCGGTTTATAAAATGTTATCTGTTTTTCATGAAACTTCCGGATATTTTTTTGAGCAATAGCGATAGCTTTTTTTAACTCATCCTCAACCAGCACACCTGCTTTAGTTATCATTGCACTCGGTATCCGAAAATCCTGAATATTTACCTTATCATATTGCCTGGTATAATGCCTCACTGCCTCATCACCTTTTTCCCTGATGTCTTTAAGAATCAATGAAACCTGCTCTCTGACCGGCATCGGGTTAAGCACCGGACGGGACATGATTACAGGCCATGTATCACGAGATGGATATTTGTATATTTTCATTTCGAAACTTTGTTATATAGTCTAATTAATTATGCTTATAGACTGGTGCAGGATGTCTGATAACCGATACATGCTGCACTGCGACCATTGGGGCCTTCTTTCTTCTTACACAATCATTTTCTCGATTGGGATCACAAGGATACCCTGTGCACCAAGCTCTTTCAGCTGGTCAATAACCTCCCAGAATTTATTTTCATTCAGGACCGAGTGTAGCGAGCTCCATCCCTCCTCAGCCAGCGGCATGACCGTTGGACTTTTCATACCGGGAATGATCTTTACGATATCAGGAATTTTTTCATTGGGTGCATTAAGCAGAATGTATTTATTATTCCTGGATTTTTGTACTGCCCTGATCCTGAAAAGAAGTTTTTCCAGGAGTTCATGTACCCCTGCTTTCATTTTTTCATTCGCAACAAGTACCGCTTCGGAATGAAGTACGGTTTCAACCTCTTTCAACTGATTACTAATCAGCGTACTGCCTGAGCTGACAATATCAAAAATGGCATCCGCAAGACCAATTCCGGGTGCAATTTCAACTGAACCGCTTATCTCATGGATTTCTGCCTTGATTCCCTTATCATCCAGGAATTTTCGAAGCACATTCGGATAAGATGTTGCGATCTTCAGGTTAGTAAAATAGTGTGGCCCCGGATAATCAACATTTCTGGGAATCGCCAGTGATAACCGGCACCTGGCAAATCCAAGCCGCTCCATTATTTTCAACCTGAATCCTTTCTCAGCAACCACATTCTCACCAACTATACCAGTATCAGCAACACCATCAGCAACATATTCCGGTATATCATCATCCCTCACAAACAGAATTTCCAGTGGAAAATCACGGGCAGCCGATAGTAACTTACCTGAACCATTGGGCAGGTTAATTCCTGAATCTTTCAGGAGTTCAAGTGATTTTTCATGTAACCTGCCTGATTTCTGAATTGCAATTTTTAATTTCTCCATATTTTACGGATAAAAAAAAGGTTTGCAGATGCTGCAAACCTTTTTGAATATAATTATGTTTTAGCTTCTCTGCATACTATTCCCTGTCACCAAAATGATGATGAGCATGATGATAATATGCAGGTGAAAACCTCATCTCTTTTAAAAATCGTTACAAGTATAGAAATATTTTAGGAATAGATCAAATAAAAGGAACAAAAACTATATATCCTTAACCAGTTTGTTAGCCGGAGATTTATCAATTGCCTTAAACAAATCTAATTGTATATCAGAGAATTGTTTCATGTATTCACTTTTTTCACCTATCGCCAGATCCTGTCCCTGCATGTCTAGTTTATCAATGATATAACTGATTGTTATCCTGTTGATATCGATAGCCGGCAGGAATGCACGTTCCCGGGGGTATTCTGTTGCAGTTTCCTCTATCAATCCGGATTCATGAAGATCAAATAAAATTTCCCTTACCAGTCTTATGGGTATTGCCAGGTTATGACTTATCTGTGTGGCAGTAAGGGGTTGTGTCCCTTCCATAAATCTACGGATGATCTGGTGAATGACAAGAAAGGTGAGCAGTCTTTTTTTATGAGAAGAAATTTTTAATGCCTCTGTTTCGAACTCATATTTTTCTATGTTCTGGCATGCAAAAGAGATCTCCGCACCTAAAAGGACGATCAGCCAGCTGAGCTGAAGCCATACAAGAAATAATGGTAAGGCAAGGAAACTTCCATAAATGGCTCCATACCTTGAGACACCTACCTGGAAATGTAAATAAATCCACTGTGTAACCTGGAATATTGTACCGGCAATGATTCCCGCATATAATCCATATTTAAAGAAAACCTTTGTATTTGGCATAATGACATATAGAAGTGTAAACAGAAGGAAGATCAGAATATATGGCAATAACTTTACCAGGAAATTCAACAGAGGTCCCACATATTGCATATATGCCGAACTGCCTTCAGCTATTTCTGATATATAGACTGTAATTGTGCTCGATAAAACAAATAG
>Ga0111176_1152_pt1 | contig 14483 bp, 11 predicted proteins | sample DeeMarSWOR324_28_FD_80229 | JGI IMG/M metagenome (GOLD analysis project Ga0111176, IMG submission 80229) | Bacteroides sp. SM23_62_1 | reverse complement strand
TCCTTACAGATTATTTTATTTTCCGTTCGTTTCCTTACAAAAGCAAGCTTTTGACGGAAACTCACTCCAAATAAAAATCCCGGCCTTGGCCGGGATTGGTTTTGGGGTGTGGGCGATGTAGGAGTCGAACCTACGACCCCCTGCTTGTAAGCCAATCGATGGTGATCGATCGTGCCCAATATCATCCCTTTCCAGATCAGTAAGAAAATATTTACCTTCTTCGAGCAATTTATCATTTCCACGGAAATTCCATAAGGTAAATACAGAAGGCTTTTCAAAGTCAGAATCTGCCCACTTCTTCTGATCCTTCCAGCATTCTCTGTATCCGCTCTTTAATCCTTTAGCCCAATCTTCATTTGTGCACCTGAATTCACAATCTTTGCAATGCTTCCCAACTGGAATGATGATTTTTTCATCCTGTTCATAATTGTCAGCATACAGTCTAAGCCTGTCTTTAAATGATTGAGTGGCCGGTTCTTTGGTATCATTCCCTGAAAAGATCATAGCAACGACAGGATCTACATTGATCTTTATTAATATCTCATCTCCAAGACTGGCCGGATCAGTCTCACCAATTACATTGACCTTTGTCCTTTCTTTACCATTTTCAATTACTTTATTTATCCTGAATTTTTGATTTAGCCCATCTACAGTTGTGTGGGAGTTCTTGTCGGAAAACATAAGGTATGCATTGATTTTCTGGTCAGGGAATGCTTTTTGTACAACCCACTTCTGAAAAGCAATATCATAAACATAAGGTTGCCATTTGGAAAGAAGATATTCCCCGTTTTTATCCAGGAATCCGTAATAATCGGCAAAATCAACTGATTTTGCTTTTACTTCTATTAAATCAATACGATTTGAATTTTTAACCAGGATATCAACGCGGATGAAAAGATTCTGGAATTTAATGGCTGCCTCATTGATAATGATATTTTCACGCTGAAGAAGGTCATTCGTCTTTTCAAGTGCTTTCGAATAATCCCGCTCCTCTTAATCGACTCCTCCCGGATGATAAAGTTTCGCCAGTTCACCAACCTGAAAACCACCATCTCTCAAGGCTTCAAGAAATGGATCATCCAGTTTGGTATTTGCATATTCGTTTTCTTTTTTAATGTAATATAATTTAGTCGGGCATTCAAGGGCAAGGGTAAATAGTGACTTGGTTAAATAACGTGGCATAGATATTAATTTTAAATAAGTTACAAAATTTTTATGAGACAAGTATCTCTCTATCTATGTATTTTCTTATTCATTATTAGAATTTGTGAAATCCCAATCTGTTATTAATAAGTATAAATCTTTCATCAGGGAAATTGCTATCAAGCAACCATCTGTAATTCTCAAGTGTCAGTTCCCCCGGCGTGAAATAAGATTTCAGGGTAATGATTTTATTAACCCCCTGCACAAACATCCTGAGCGAGATCCATTTGATCATTTTGATCCTCATATAGTTCCTCAGGCTTTCAAGATTTTCAAATTCCTGCTTCCACTCAACGAAGCTCTGGTTTTGCCTTTCCCTGAAAGTGATTGCGATTTGCTTTGCCATGTTTTCCATCATTGTTATCAATTTTAGTACAATGATAGGAAGGGGGAATGCAGTGTATTTGCGTTGAAGAAGAAAGATGGTCGCAATTGTTACAATTGTCGCAATAGTCGCAATTGTTATAATGTAGCAAAAGAAGATGAATCAAGTTGAAGCCTGGGGAGAATGTTAAGTTCTGCCAGTTTTTAACCGGCAGCTATACCGACATATGGAAGTATAGTCAAGTCCGGTTTCCAACCGGACACATTCAATACCGTGGAAGTATAATAGAAAATCCCGCCTGCCCAGATGCCGACCGGGGGTTTCCAACCGGCAATTCTGTCAAAGTTAGGTAATAATGCAAAGTCCGCTTACATTTTTGAAGTTAATGAATAAATGTCGGAGGGAAAAGTGAAAAAACGTGAGTTTGTATTCTTTTAATCTCCTGTTCTATTCATTATTTCTTTTCAACAGGCTTTCAAGGATATTATCCGATATTCTGAAGTTAATTTCCTTTAACTTTTCGAGAAGAGGTCTAATTTCATTTATAAGTCCTGAAGCTTTAGCTTTATTTATCACACCAAGGGTTCCTGTAAATTTGATGCCTAAACGTTTGGCAAGTTTTCTTGCTTTTAAATCATCAATAATTAATAAAGAATCATCCTTTTCTACTGCTAGTGCAATAGCTGATGCTTCCCCAATATCGACCTGAGTTTGAATAAATGTCTGGTACCTCTTATCCTTCACTGATTCAACAATAATCCAATCCGGAACAGGTTTGTTAAACTCCTCAACTATCTCAGGAGTAGTATATATTTTTTGATAAACCTCTTTCAAGATTTCAAACCGTTCAATCTTGTCGAAGATTATTAAAACACTTGTATCTGCTATAACACATTCAGGCATTGGAAATATCAGATTCTAAATCATCAAGGGAACTACTAAATAGCGAAACACCATACTTCCCAAGTAACTCAATAAATGATCTTTTTGATAAACCGGCTAATTCAGCAGCCTGACCGGAAGATAGTACTCCGTCTTCATATAATTTTGCTGCTATCATCATTGTCAGTTCATTATCATTCTTTTCAACAGAATCCGGTATTTTTAGATGTAATACTCTCATCGTAATTTTTTTCAAATTTAATGATTTTCATTGAGATCTGTTTTCCCTGCCATATTCGGAAAGATACAATATCGGTTGGTTAGCTTTTCCTCTCTCCTGTTTAACCTTACTATTCACTCGTCATCTTAGTGAAAAAGCTTTTCTCCACCTTTTATAAGGATCATCAAATTTTACATCATTTTTATCAAACTTATCAGGATCCCAATTCCTGCCAACCCATCTTTTCCTTCCTGAGTGATCATTATGCTTTGGATCAGATAAAGCATCAATTACACGATAATACCCGTCAACACCCCCGCAGTCTTCCGGCGGACATGCCCGTTCTCCATCTGTACAAACAGGATATTTGGTATTCTTTTCACGGTAGATATATCCCTCCAGCTTTATACGGTGCCACCAGTCATCACCGTAGTCATAAATATATTGCGCCTCAATTCCCAGATCATTAAAATAAGCTGTTACCGGTATCTCCCAGCCCGGACAAACTTCCTGTAAATCAGGCAGCCCGTCAAAATCGGGAATGCCTATATGAGTTACATTCCTTTTTCCTTTTCCTTTTATTTCGAAATGATGCAGATGATAATCAAGCCATCCCATCGAGTCCTGGATGGCAACGTGCAGGTCCCAGAAATTATATTCTGATGGCACCAGAATTCTTCTCCAGATTAATGGTGTGATTTCCTGCAATTCAATTTTGAACTGGAAAACCCGGTTTTTAAGAAAAGAAATACCCTTGTATTTTTTATAATTCATCTTGTAGCCCTGATCTGTAAAATTTTTTTCAAATTTATTTTTCATTGGATCTTAATATTACAGGATTTAAAAGTAACATTCTTTTTAAAGCATGCTTCCCATGTTTTAAATTAAATCCAGATTAAAAAATAATTTTTTGATGGTTTTAACCTGATACTTAACTGGTTACTAATCAGACATATTCATAACCAGGTAAGTAGTAGTCCGATAATATTGATAATCACCTTTATATTGGGCAGCGCCGACGGCGCGGCCCAATATAAAAATATAACATTCAACAACATACATTATTTAATAGCACAATGCGTTAAATATTATTTAAAATTCTTGCACCTGAAAAGATCCAACCCTTATTTCACCTATTCACTCTTTCGCTCCATCACTCTTTCACTCAATCACTCCCTCTCCCATTCACCCATTCACCCTTTCTCCCACTCAAAAACCAATCCTCCTCCTCTCCCCACCTACCAGCGTCTCATCAAGACAAAACTCCCTGATCCGCTCAATCCCGGGCCGCCTGCTATTCAAAATATCTTCGGTCATGAACTTTCTGACTATGTTGTCAATCTGGCCGCCGGTAAAGTCAAATTCACCGGCCAGATCCTTTGCCGCACGCTTTGAGAGTACGGGGATCTTGCTCTTCCAGATCTGTGCCCTGACATCCACACCGGGTTTTTCAAACCTGATCTTATACAAAAACCTGCGATCAAACGCTTTATCCAGGTTCACAGTAAGATTAGTTGTTGCGATCAGGATTCCAGTAAAATCTTCCATCTCCTGCAAAAGGATATTCTGCATGGCATTTTCAGTCTGATCAATGGCAGAGTTGCTGAATTCTCTCCTTCTGCCAAGTATCCCATCAGCCTCATTGAATAAAAGGATTGGACATCTCTTCTCCTGTTTGAGAGCTTTCTTGTAGGTGATAAATATATCCTTGATTCTCTTTTCAGATTCTCCATACCACATGCTTTTGGTCTGACTGATCTCAACTTTCATGATACCTCTTCCGGTTTTCTTTGCTATCTGGTAAACAGACTCCGTTTTGCCAGTCCCCGGAATCCCATAAAACAAAACAGTAAAACCGGTTGAAAATTTACTGTTCTTAAGCCTGGAATATATTTTCCTGAAATTCTGATCCATCAGCGATTGCTGAAGGAAATCCAGTCGATCCGATTCATCTGTATTAAAAAAGAGCTTTATACTTTCGATCTTTTCAGGCATGATAATATTCCTGACTTTCTTACTGCTCGTTATGACTTCGGAATTTTCTTCAAATAAAAGGTCACATGCTCTTTCTGTGAGCAAAATATCCCTGTCATTCCTGAAATATCCTTCCTGCAGTTTCATAATATCCTTCCTGATAAGTTCACTTGTACCCTGTACAAGATTTCGCTTAACATGAAACCTCAGGTTCAAATCATCATAGATCTTTTCGGTAGCCTGTTCAAGGTCAACCTCAGGTTTGCCATTGATGGTTTCAAAGCACACATATAACAGTAATAATAACTCATCTAATTCAATATGAAACTGATGAATTTTTCTGACAAAAAGATTTGCTTTATTACTACTTAACAGATCTGAAACATCATTTGTCAACTCGTAATAGGTCAGTTTTTGGTTTTCCCTGTCCTCTATCAGCTCATTTATTTCTACCAGTAGTTCAACCATATTCAGCCCTTCCTTTTTATCAAAAAATGGTATGTTATTTCTGAAGACTCCATCCATGACATCCCTGGTCACAAAAAAACCTATATCATTGAGCAGGGCCCGTCTTTTCTTCCCATCATGATCGCTCCGGATTATCCTTCGTTTTTCCAGTTCTTCAATATCAGGTATATACCCGGCAATTTTAAGCGGATTGCAATCAATAAAACGAGCTATATCATATATATCAACCTTCTGGTTCTTAAAGTTCAGTACCAGGATAATGGAAAACATCAGTGCCTGTATTTGGTTACATCCAAGGAATCCGGATATTTGTTCAAGGCTATATTTAACGCTATTAACCCTGCTTTCATTAAGTTTGGAAGCTTTCATTTTCTCAGCTACTCTTTCTATATGCCAGATCAGTTTGTCAGGCTGCCCCGGTGGGATCTTTACCTGTGTCATTTTGATTGTTTTTTAATTTGATACAAGTTTAGGAAGTCAGGATGCAATGTATTTGCGTTAAATGCCACTTTTTTCTCCCGACAAGTCGGGAATGAAAAAAGTGGCCAAAAAAATCTTTGAAAATCAGAGGCTGCCCACTGGCCCTGTGAAATTTTCGCTTTGCGAAAGCCTGAAAGGCATTTCACAGGGCAGGCCACTGCCCACCTTATGTCATCCGATTTTCGGCCTACCCGTAAATTGTCATTCTATGACAGCTGACCCAAATCCCATTACTCAAGCAGATGTGGGAAGGCCAGAAAAAATGGGGGCGGCCTGAGGGCCTTGCAGGGTAAAGGCCAGTACTAATTTTTTCTTGATTTTTTTGGTTCTTTTTGTATCAAGACAAAAAGAACAAAGGGGGTCGAAGGGGGCCGAAGCCCCCTTATGACATGTGTTGCATAAATACCTGCCTGCTGAAACAAGTAGTTATAAAGCTGTATGTTTCATTAATTCTCAATGGTCTTGAGTGACCAAAAAATTACTAACTTGTATTAAAAATCCCGATACCATGGCTAAAAACAAAAATGCCCTCATCAGATACCGCGTTATAAATCGTTGCCTTATCGATTATAAGATCTGCACCAAAGAACAGCTTATCGATGCCTGTGAGGATGCCCTGGACATTCGCCCGCTTGGGGAACGGACGATCGATAAGGATATTTATGACATGCGGAATGATAATGGACTGGCCTATTACGCTCCCATCAAATATGACAGGAACCAGGGAGGATATTATTATGATGATCCCGATTATTCAATTGATAATCTTCCTCTGAAAGCGGATGAGATTGAAGCGCTGACATTTGCATCAACACTCCTGAACCAGTTCAGGAACACCGGGATATTCAGTCAGTTTTCCGGGGCAGTGCAAAAGATCGTTGATGCAGTTAATATCCAGAAGGCTAATATCCAGCTTCCGCAATATGACTTTATCGATTTCGAGAGGGTTCCGTTTGTAAAGGGAAGTGAATTTTTACAACCTATCATCGAAACAATTAAGAATAAACAGGTAGTGCTGATACATTATCAATCGTTTGATCGCGACTCACCTGTTGAGCATACGATACACCCATATCTATTAAAAGAATACCGGAACCGCTGGTATGTCATCGGATTGCATGAAAAATACCGGGAGATCAGGACATTTGGACTGGACAGGATGGTATCCGTTGAACCAGCCCGGGTCCCTTTTATCGATAAACAGTTTAATGCCCGGGATTACTTCAAAAACACAATCGGTGTGATCTCACCCCAGGGGCCTCCGCCAGAGATCAGGTTTGCTGTCAGAAAGAGACAAGCCCAGTATTTAATTACGCAGCCTTTGCATGAGAGCCAGGAGATCATTAATGAAGAGGATGATGAGGTTATCTTCAAACTGGTTGTACACCCGACGTATGAATTAATAACCCTATTAATGGGTTATAGAGAAGAACTCAGGATCCTGGAACCAGAAAATGTAAAAAAAGATTTTATTGTAGCACTACAGAATACTCTGAAACGATACCAATAATCCCTGTAAAATTCATGAATAATAACCAGGCTAGGTTATTCAGAACATATGCTTTGCATATTCCTGACCTTCCATATATAAAAATTCCTATAGACCTTCTATCATAAATTATTATACAATTCATCATAAGGAATCTATAATATTATATAGAATTCTCAAGACAAATACTATATAATAATTATTAAGGAGGCCTAATAATAATTTTCTACAATCCATATTCGTAACCTATGTGAAATGCAAATCGACCTTATAACAAAACAGGACTTGTATCAATTCAATTAAGAAATGCTGATTGATTAAATCCATTCTTAAATCAATCATAAGTCAGGCATTCAATTAATCGCTGGATAACCCATTGTTGTGGTTATGCAGAGGTATAGGGAATATGCGGGAACCAGGTTTCTTACATAATAATATTTTGTTTTAATCATTTTTAAACCTCCGCAGTTCAGGAATTCAGTTGGTCGCTGGATAACTCATTATTGTTGTTATGCAGAGGTACAGGAGATATGCGGGAGCCAGATTTCTTACATAATAATATTATGTTTAAACCATTTTTAATCCTTCGCAGTTCAGGAATTCAATTGATCGCTGGATAACCCATTATTGTTGTTATGCAGAGGTACAGGTGATATGCAGGAACCAGGTTTCTTACATAATAATATTTTGTTTAAACCATTTTTAAACTTCCGAAGTTCAGGAATTCAATTGATCGCTGTATAACCCATTATTGTTGTTATGCAGAGGTACAGGAGATATGCGGGAACCAGGTTTCTTACATAATAATATTTTGTTTAAACCATTTTTAATCCTTCGCAGTTCAGGAATTCAGTTGGTCGCTGGATAACCCATTATTGTTATTATGCAGAGGTACAGGAGATATGCGGGAGCTTGCTTCCTTATCGGGAGGTAAAAGAGTGTAATAAGAAATAATCTGCTAAATAATTCTTTCGCCAATGAGAAACATGTTTGATTTGATCTATGAATAGTTAAACTTACAGACAATACTAAACTATCGGATGATTTTTATTCCATCCACCTATTATTTTATTACCCGGGAAAGTCCAGATATAGCTGATGACGCACAAACAATACAATCTTGCTAGCTTACCCTGTTTGTCAACAATCAGGATGCTATCTGTTCCAACAAGTTTGAATAAGTTTCTGATGTATTGTTCATTTTTATCTATATCAGTTAACTAATTAAAAATTCCGAATTTCACCAGGTTTTCTTTTAGGATATATTTCATAAAACCTTCTTGACATTTGATTAAATAATGCTTAATTTTAATTATCTCACCACTCACGGTTGATTAGTATTCTCACCGAAAGACTATTCACTGTGATGAGAATAAGTTTGCTTCTCATAATTTTCATCTTTTTTGTATCATTTGAAAAAGATGAGAAAATTATACTTGTTTATCCGGCTAATGTGACAATATGGTTATTCACTCAGGTTATAATACTGATTATCAGTGATATTGATTGCAGACATCTTAAAGCAATTTAAGATTGTAAGTGTAACAGATAATAAATTAGCTGAACTTAACTCTAAAAAGTTCTCCTTTTTAAAAATAAAAATTATGAATATCAAAATATTGGTTCTAATAATGATTTTCCCACTTGTTTCTATAAATTGTATACAGGACGACTTACAAAATGAAAAATGTGACCAGTTAATTAATGAACCGTATAATTTTCCTATAAAACCTGGAGATCCGGAATGGAGTAACTTTGAAACTGACGTGGAAAGATATAATGCGGTACAAATTCCTGAATCAATTTTAAAATGTTTAACTGATGAAGCCTTGTTACAAACTTGTATTGATTATCCTTTATATCTTGATTTCACAGCAAGCTCTGATACTGATCCATCAACAGGATTTGAAAAGTTTTTGGTTAAAAAGTTTAATGGTTTACAGGAATTATTTGAAAGGAAAAATATTGAAACGATTTTATTAGACCGTTACATCTCTGAAGATATGTATTCTTTCGTAGAAAAATATTATATATTCAGGCTTGAATATTTCTTTATGTTTCTGTCAAGGGAAAGCATAATTTCTAATTTGGATGAAAACCAGGTATATAATTTTATTAAAAATTCCCTTGATAAATTTGATACTATTCAAAATGAATCGCCTCCATATATCCTTCGTTATAGTGGTGTTGAGCTTATTATCACTTATTTAATGGCTAAAGTGATGTTATATCATAATTTCCTTCCTTTTGTTAATTATTATAATTCAATGGGATATATTAATGTGAGTAGTGTCCCACCAAACAAAGCGGTTGAATATGCCAGACAATTTATTAAACAATGGTCCTAAAAAAATTATATATCGTTAGACCAATCTGTACTTTTCTGAATAGAAAAATATATTATGGTTTTCCAATAATCGTCCGATTGTTTAACCCTCCGTTAGTTTAATGCATAGTACAGGGGAGGTTCCTGTTTAGAATTATTTGGGGTGAGGTTGTTTGGGTAAATAACTATAGTATAATTTGTTCTCATTTTATACTAATTGGTAATTTCAGAAGTCCCTTTGATATTTGATTTAGTTGAGTTATATTTAAATAGACAAACCACCGATTGTTAAATAGTGAAGTTCAAAAAATTTTCAAGTGGAAGTTTATAATTAATAAATATTTACTCTTATAAAACTTATATAAGATGACGAATCCAAACTTAATTTCTTGTAAATCTACATTCCAACGGATTAATAGTAGGTACTTTTTTATCCTTGTTATAATCCTCGTGTTTTATTTATTTAGAAACTCATATTCTCAAGATCATATTTATCCCGTTGAAGACTTTTATAACCGAAATATAGAACTTCCCATAGATCATAACAATCCTGATGAAGGTTCATTTACACTTTACTACCAGCTGAGTAGTAATTTTAATTTCAATAATCCTATCATATTTTTCATTAATGATAGTCAACAGGCACACGGTGCTCCTGGAGATGTAGACGGTCTGAGAGAGGAGTATCAGTTTGATTCATTGTTTAATATCATCCGATATGAACCAAGGGGAAGACAATATTCTTACATTGAGATTGAAAATGAAGATGGGAGCATCAATTGGGAAAAGGCTTACCGGATTTTTTCATCCAGCCAGATTGTGGAAGATATTGAAAGGGTACGGCAGAATCTTTTATCTGGCCATCCCAATAAAAAAATTTATTTGTATGGTAGATCCGGTGGTGGATATCTGGTCCAGGAATACCTCGCAAAATATTTCAGATATGTTGAGCGAGCATTCATTCGTTGTGGCCCAAATCCCCTCATTATGGAGAAGTTGGGATTCATTGAGTCAAGATTTCTTCTCAACTCACTAAATACTGTGGATAGTACGGTTTATAAGAAACTGGAAAAAGTATTGGATGAAAACGTTGTTCCGGAACTGAACCTATTGTGGTTACTCAACAGGCTTGCCTATCAATTTCAAGATCCGGGGCCGATTCAGGCAAAAATAATAGATGAACTATTTCAGAACAACTTTGATACATACCAATCATACATGGAAAAAGGTGGATACGATTATTTAAAATTAAAAGGCAACAAGGTTCTTATTAACCAAATGGGAATAGGTGGGTTTTTAAGGCCTATTGAATGTGATGGGAAATACCTGCTGGGACCACCACCAGATTATATTGATCCAATTTATTATTGTTTCAGAGATCTTTCATCAGCGTTCATAGACTTAATTGAAAAGAATAAAGTACCATCACCGATTTTCCCATCTTTAAATAAGTTTGAAGAAGTTGAAACGGAAGTATTCTACTTAGCCGGGAAAAATGATCATATGTCTCCTTATCAAATTGGCGTTGAACTTGGTAAATACTTTCCGAATTATGAGTTGTTCATTTCTGATGATAATCATCTCTTTAATAAACACAAGGATTGTTATCCACTGCTTCGAAATGCATTCTTTAAACATGGGAACAGTTCAAGACAATTGAAAGAAGCCAAAAAAAACATACTCTGTAAGGAATGGAAATTGAATTGATATGAAAATTCCGGTAATATTGAGCATTATATATCGGTGTAACTTCAATACTATCCCCGAAACAATTTAAACATACCTTTTTGGATTGCAAACTGAATGTCTGGGTCTTTCAGAGAAGATTCACCTTCATCTAGAATCCGGTGATAACATAGAACCGGAATACCCTCATAACCTTCAACAGGACTTGCACATTTATCTTAACAATTAAATCTAAACAATCTTCTCTTAAATAATTGAAAAATATACCTCGCCTAAAAGGAGGATTAAATAAAGGGATGGTTTTATAAAATTGCAACCAAACAGTCTTGTATATGACCAGTTACGTTGCCAGAGTGCTCTTTTGTCCACAGTTATCGCAACCTTTGTAAAAGCTGCTGACGCTGGAACACCCACCAAACCAGCAATTGATTATATATGCTGTTAGCTTTCCATTGGTTTAATTTTCATTTTTATCCAGATAATCACTTTGACAAATAGGCTAATCCTTCACGCAACGCACTGAAGATCCTGATTTCTTAATAATAAAGAAAGAACCTAAATGACTATCATCGAAGTTAACACCAACAGCGAAGGCATATTCATTTTCTTCTGTTGAGCTCCACCAGTTACCGAATTTATTAAGGAGCCCGAATTGTCCAGTATAGCTTCGACCACTACCTGGAAGGGCAGTAAAACCGGTTTCATTAGTTGCTCCTGTGTTAGGTGTCAACCAGTGTATTGTCCCTGCTTCTTTAAGTTTTCCACCGGCAATGTCTGATCCTCCCAAATAGTTCATAAGTGTTGTCCATTCTCCTTCAGTGGGCACATGCCAGTTGGTAGGGCATAGTTTGTTTGAGTTAACCACGTACCAATTATACAATGCACCATAAGGGTTTTTATATGTCAGTGAATCATTATTCAACCAACAGTAACCTGGAGTTGTTAGATTACTCCAAGTAGTTTCGTTTGTAACCAAAGGTATAGCAGTTCCATCATTGTATTTGGTGGTTTTAAGGTTCTCAACCATCCATACTTGTGTACCTATAGTTACAGTGTGATAAACATTTCCGTCCATATCAGTAACAGTAATATTGTTTTTATCATCATTATCTTTTTGACAATGAATTATAAATATTAAAATAAATCCCAGAATAACTGTTGGTTGAAGCCAAATCCTTGTTTTATGTTTCAATTCAATTTAAATTAAAGTTATTACTCGTTTATTTGTTTTTAGTGTTTCTTCCAATAAACACTAACGTTTATATACAAAACACTTTTGCATTTACCTCCTTTTATTAGGGTAAAAGGTGAAATTTGAAATTTCGCACTTCTCGTAATCAATCATCAAGTTACGAAATAATTGTAAATACCGGTGCAATTGATCACCTCTGTCCGATTTAAATTGAGTAGTTTGTTTGAAGGTAAATCATATAATCAAATTGGGTTGATAATGTGATATTTACGTTACGTTTTTAGGTGCTCAGCTTGACCGGAATTTCCACACTAAAGCGGCAATTAACCTCCAACTGGAAATAGGGTAGCAAAAATCCTCCGATTATTTAATACTTCAGATGTTTGTACTTTAGAATAAAGGAATGGCAAGCTATGTTTGCCATTCCTTTATTGATATAAAAAACAACCGGGCCTTTCTGTGTTATCCAAGAGTATTTGATTTGTCCGGTTGTTAACCGAAGGGTTTTATTAATGTTTGGCAATACGAACTGTTCACTATTTAGAGCAATACCGTATCAATTTAGAATTTAATTTCTTTTTAAACTGATTTCGGATTGTCAGCCAAATTGCATATATAACATGCATACAGTTAATCTAATAATCCATCCAGGTAATGAATTATATTTAGTAATAACTTATAATTATATTTTGCCTTAGGGTCAATAAATCCCATTTTCCCTCCCCAACTTGTATCCTGTGCTGAAAACATGTTTCCATCCGCAAAAACGACTACTTTCCCTTTCCCAAACTTCATAAAAGCACCCTGAGCTAATCCTGATATAGATTCTGGTTCAATATTGTTAAAGTTCCATGCCGTATCAGGAAGCCATTGTATCCAACCATCATCAAAACTAATTATTGGTAATGCTTCTTCAGGTATTCTTATTGCGGATCCATTGTATGTTATTATAGAATCAATTCTTTCATTATCATTTCTTCCATTTGTAATAATATTACTATGAAGCGTATTATTGGTTCTATGAAAAAATACTGGATATCGAGTTGTATCTTCAGCATGTCCGTTATATAGTATGAAACCAAATTTCCTGGCTAATTCTTCTGCTGCACCGGGAAATGGATGATGGTCAACAATAAGAAATAACGATCCACCTTTTTCTACCCAATTTATTAATGTTGTAATTTCTGATTGAGTAAATGCCGAGTATGTAGGATTATACCATTTTGGCCAAAGGTTTTTTTCATTTTGAGCAAGTGGAATTACCAATAATCTAACATTCTGAAGGCTTGAAGTAGTAAATTGATTTTTGAATGGAGTTACCTGATATCCATCTATATTTAACACATTCCTAAAGGCTATAAAGCTTCCCAAACCATCAAAAGTGTGTCTGTTATAATGCCCTTCATCCAAATATATCTTTGGCCCCTTATTAATTGGGTAAGCAGGATATTTAATTCCCTTGATGTATATAGAATCGAGATTTGAATTAGTAATTTGAGCAACAAGACTGTAATTCGAAAATTGAACAATCATTAACATATAGCTCAATACAATATTAACTTTTTGTATTCTTTTCATTCCTAAATTACTTGTATACTGCGGCAGTCTGTCAAAAAAACTGTGTTCAGTTAAGAAATATAAATCAAATTTAAGGCGGTTAATATTGGTGTCAAAATATTTAAGTAAGATTGTTATAAACTATTATAGTGGTTATAAAGAGACTATTGTTGGTATGAATATGACTGTTTACATTGGACTATGAGCCCTTTACTTGAAATTCAAGTCAAGCTGAACACCTCATTTCGAAGTAAACTGAGCATATAATTCCGGAAATGACTGAGCACTTTAAACTGGAATTGGCTATTCGCTATCTTCAGAATTTTCATTCACAAATAAAAAGAAAATAATTTCCGGATTGGATTATATATGAATCCCCCCAATGGCAAGTATAACTTGCTTTCCCTTAATCTCAAGGTCAAATAATCGGACAATTTTATAACCCTATTATCTATTTTAATTTTCCCCTCAATAAGGATCATGAATAGCGTAGAGACGAATAATCCTGCCGTTAGTTTACATGTATTTAGAGAAAAATTACCTTTCCCCTGTAAGTTTTTGTGCCACGAAGTTCCAGAAAATAGATTCCTGCCGGAAGGCCATTACGATTCAAAGTGTACACTGTCCCGGAAATGTTGTCTGCCTGCAACAATATCTTTCCTGATAAGCTTATAAGGATTA
>Ga0111176_1104_pt1 | contig 14544 bp, 11 predicted proteins | sample DeeMarSWOR324_28_FD_80229 | JGI IMG/M metagenome (GOLD analysis project Ga0111176, IMG submission 80229) | Bacteroides sp. SM23_62_1 | reverse complement strand
CCTTATCCGAGAGATGATGATTAACAGGCCTGTCAAGGCTAACCGGTACAAAATAATCCTTCAGACTCATGTAAAGGATACAATTAACTGGATTTATTATTTTTCTTTTCCTGAGAATATTTGATGATTTCCATACATTGTTCCAGGCTCAGCGTTTCAGGATTATACTTTTTAGGTATCCTGTAATTGTTTTTATGGTAGCTGATATATGGACCCCATCTCCCATTAAGTATTTGGAGATCAGGATTTTCAACAAATTTCTTAATAATTCTTTTCTTTTCCTGTTCACGTTTTTCCTGGATCAGTGCAATAGCATCTTCAAGTTTAATTGTTAACGGATTATCATTGTCTTTTTTCAGTGAATAAAACTTATTCTTGTGACGAATATAAGGACCGTATTTTCCAATACCGGCAAGGATATCCTGTTCTTCAAACTGTCCCAGGGATCTTGGGAGGGTGAAAAGATTTAATGCTTCTTCCAGGGTAATGGTTTCCATACTCTGGTGTTTTAAAAGGCTGGCAAATTTTGGTTTATCCTGATCGCCTGACTCACCTATTTGCAGCATCGGGCCAAAAGGTCCCATTTTAACATAAACATTTTTACCGGTAACGGGTTCAACACCCAGGTTTCTTATGCCTGTGGGTTTAGGCTGTGAAATGGTTGTTTGAACAACCTGGTTATGAAATGCGGGATAAAAACGGTCTATCATACCGGTCCATTCCATAGTACCTTCTGCTATTTTGTCAAACTCTTTTTCAACAGAGGCTGTGAAGTTGAAATCAAGTATATCATTAAAATTTTCTACAAGGAAATCATTAACCAGCATACCTATATCAGTGGGGAATAGCTTGGCTTTTTCAGCACCATAGATTTCCGTTTTAGTTGTTTCCTTTATTTGTCCTGATTCCAGTGAAAAGATAAAAATATCTCTTTCTTTTCCAGGGCGATCTTCTTTGATGGCATAACCACGGTTCTGAATAGTCGAGATTGTTGGGGCATAGGTTGAAGGTCTTCCGATACCAAGTTCTTCAAGTTTTTTAACAAGACTGGCCTCAGTATATCTTGGAGAAGCTTGTGCATATCTCTGGGTAGCATCCATTGATTGCAGGGTAATCTGGTCACCTATATTTACCGGCGGAAGCAGCCCTTTAGATTGTTCTTCTGTATCCTCGTCAGAGGATTCCATATATAGTTTAAGGAAGCCATCGAATTTAATAACTTCTCCGGATGCAATAAATGGTTCTTCCAGGGTTGATACACCTACTTTAATACTGGTTTTTTCAATGATGGCTTCACTCATCTGAGATGCTGTGGTCCTTTTCCAGATAAGATCATATAGTCTCTGCTCCTGCCTGTTGCCTGGAATGGTTTTATTTTCAATAAAAGTTGGGCGGATAGCTTCATGGGCTTCCTGTGCACCTTTTGTTTTTGTTTTAAAATTGCGTGTCCTGGAATATTCAGGGCCGAATTCTGATTCAATTACTTTTTTTGCCATTGCGAGGGCCATGTTTGAAAGGTTAACCGAATCGGTTCGCATGTATGTAATCCTGCCAGCCTCATATAGTCTCTGGGCAAGGGTCATTGTCTGGGATACGGAAAAACCAAGTTTCCGACTGGCTTCCTGTTGCAGTGTGGAGGTAGTAAAAGGTGCCGCCGGAGACTTTTTTGATGGTTTTCTTGTGAGATCCAATATTGAAAACTGTGCGTTCCTGCACTTCTCAAGGATGGCTTTTGCTTCCTCTCTGGTAGGGATCTTTACTGGATATTCTGCGTTGAAGATATAGGATTTGTTATCCTTAGCGGTATAAATGAAATTCCCGGTAATCCTGTAGGATGAAGAAACGGAGAAATTATTTATTTCCCTTTCTTTTTCTACAATAAGGCGGACAGCAACAGATTGAACCCGGCCGGCAGATAATGCAGGCTTTACTTTTTTCCACAGGAGCGGGGAGAGCTCAAATCCGACAAGCCGGTCAAGCACCCGTCTGGCTTGCTGGGCATTAACAAGATCGTGATTAATACCTCTTGGATGATTAATGGCATGTTTGATAGCATCCCTGGTGATTTCATGAAAAACGATTCTTCTGATTTTTTCCGGGGGCAGGTTAAGAACTTCCGCCAGATGCCATGCAATAGCTTCACCTTCCCTGTCTTCATCGGTAGCGAGCCAGACAAGGTGAGCTTCACTGGCAGCAGACTTCAGATCCTTAACTACATTCTTTTTGTCGTTCGGAACAATATAATAAGGTTTGTATTTTTTTTTCAGGTCGATACCTAAATCATCTTTCGAAAGATCCCTGATATGTCCGAAGCTGGATTTAATGATGAAATCTTTTCCCAGAAATCCGGATATGGTTTTCGCTTTAGCGGGCGATTCTACAATTACAAGGTTTTCTTGCATCCGTTAAGTCTTCGGTTATATTAATCCCACAAAGTAAAATAAAAGGTACGCGAACTTCCAAATTTTGACATAAATAATTGTTATTTTTGACCAAAAGAAGGGCTGCATGACAATTAACCAGAGACGTAGAATACTTTACCTGGTGGTGCTTTGGACCCTGTATAGCATCCCCTATATTGTGGTGATAATATTATTTATTCTTCTCTCCAAAGGCAGGTTAGGATATGTTCCCTCTTTTCAAGATCTTGAAAATCCGAAAAACAGCCTGGCTTCTGAAGTTTATTCGGACGATGGTGTATTATTGGGAAAATTTTTTCTTGAAAACAGGACATATGTTGAGTTCGAAGAACTTTCTGCAAATGTGGTCAATGCCCTGATAGCAACAGAAGATATCAGGTTTTACAGGCATTCGGGTATCGATGCAAAAGGGATGGGCAGGGTATTGATTAAGTCTATTTTGATGGGAAGGAGAAGCTCTGGAGGGGGCAGTACGATCACACAACAGCTGGCAAAGAATCTATACCCGAGAGATACAACATATTACAACTGGCGGGTCAGACGGCTGATACATCTTGGAATAAACAAGTTTAAGGAATGGAATACAGCGGTAAAACTTGAAAGGAATTACACCAAAAATGAAATCCTGGTTATGTACCTGAACACTGTTCCATTTGGAAGTAATTCTTTTGGTATCAAATCAGCAGCAAAAACATTTTTTAATACATCTCCCGATTCTCTTAATCTGGGGGAGGCCGCTTTACTGATAGGTGTGCTCAAGGCCCAGACAAAGTATAATCCCGTACTAAATCCGGAAAGATCACTATGGCGAAGAAACATTGTATTAAACCAGATGAGGAAATATGGCTTTATAACGGATGACCAATTTGATTCCCTGAGTGTTCTACCAATCGTTCTTGATTATAAAGTTCAGGACCATACACGGGGATTAGCCACACATTTCAGGCAGTACCTGCAGATGACAATAGGGGCACAAAAGCCGGTACGGGAAAACTATTTCATGTATAGCTTTTATCAGAGAGATAGTATTGAATGGGAGAACAATCCGTTGTACGGATGGGTAAATAAGAATTTCAAACCGGACGGATCACCATATAGTCTCTTCAGGGATGGTTTGAGAATCCATACCACCATCCATTCGAAATTACAACAATATGCTGAAGAGGCTCTGAATGAGTATTTAAGCGGATATCTTCAGGAGACATTCTATAACGAGAAGATAGGAAAGAAAAATGCACCTTTCTCGGAAGAACTGGACCAGGAACTGATTGACGGGATTATGCAGCGTTCTTTGAGAAATACCGAGCGTTACAGAAAACTCCGAAGAGTTGGCATCTCACAGGATTCTATCATGCGGGCCTTTAATACACCTGTACCCATGAAAGTATTTTCATGGGATGGGGATATTGATACCATCATGAGCCCTATAGATTCCATTATTTATTACAAATATATTTTAAGGGCGGGATTAATGTCCATGGATCCTTCTTCCGGCTTTGTCAGAGCCTATGTGGGAGGAATTGATTTCAGATATTTCAAATATGATCATGTTAAGATTGGCAAACGACAGGCAGGATCAACCTTCAAGCCTTTTTTGTATACGCTTGCCATGCAGGAAGGATATTCACCATGCTATCGCGTTCCAAACGTTTCCCAGACATTTGTTGACCGTGATTCAACATGGACTCCGAGGAGCCCGGGTGGCACAGCATTTCTGGGGAAAATGGTAACCCTTAAGTGGGGACTCGCACATTCGGTAAATAATGTCTCTGCATGGTTGATAAAACAGTTTCCGCCACAGGCAATTATTGATGATGTTGTTAAAAAAATGGGATTTAAGAGCTATATTATGCCTGTTAACTCTATTATGTTTGGAGTATCTGATGTCTCGCTGTATGAAATGGTCGGGGGATTCAATACATTTTCAAATAAGGGAGTATATATAGAACCCATATTTGTAACCAGGATTGAGGATAAGGATGGAAATGTCATTTCAACTTTTCAGCCTAATCAGAATGAAGCTATCAGTGCCCGAACAGCTTACCTTATGATGAACCTTCTTGAAGGTGTGGTAGATGGAGGTACTGCAATAAGATTACGGTATACCTATAATTTCACTGCTGAGATAGGTGGTAAGACGGGAACTACACAGAATCATTCAGATGGATGGTTCATGGGCCTTGTTCCAAAACTAACCACCGGAATATGGGTAGGAGCTGAAGACCGGTCAATCCATTTTGATGAACTGGCACTCGGGCAGGGTGCGAATATGGCATTACCAATATGGGCTCTATACATGCAGAGAGTCTATAATGATAGTACGCTGTATATTACTCAGGAGGATATCTTCGAAAAACCACCGGGATTCAATATACAAATTGATTGCCAGGTAAATGATTTCAGTACAAATTACCTGGATGATGAGTTGTGGGAGGAGGATTTTAAATAGTTTTCTTAACAATCACTTTATTGCCCTCAAGGTGAGCTTCCCATTCAGGGCTTAAAATCATCTTAGCATACCTGAAATAAAGTCTTGTTCTAATACTTGATTCCTGTTTGTCCTTATTATCCTTGAATTCCCCGGTGAATTCATAGGTGTCGGAGTGGATGTGACAGGAATGATATAGCCTGACAATTTCAATCACTGTAGCAATAATCCTGTACACCTCCCCACGGTTGGTTTCAGAATATTCATCTTCAAATTCTTCACTTAACACACTGAAATTTACAATATTCCCAAGGTAATTATCCCTTTTTTTGCCGAATCTGACCTGGTATTTTAGTCCGCTATCGGTTACAAAATAGTATGTATCTCCGGTTTGTATTTCAGGGGCTTCAATATAATATATTTTTGCTGCTGGTGTATAATCAGGTAATATCAGGTGACTTTCTGCCATAATTCACTCCAAACAGGTAATACAAAGGTAAATCATCACAAAGATTATTTATCAAACAGGCGTTTAAAAACATCTTCTACTTTTCCAACAAATTCTATACCTATTTTAAACCGCGAGAGATCGGTTATTTTACGGTTCATATATTTGGATACGAAAATTTTATTGAATCCCAGTTTTTCAGCCTCACCAATCCTTTGTTCGATACGTGATACAGGCCGGATTTCGCCAGAAAGGCCAACCTCAGCAGCAAAACAGGTTTTACTGTCGACCGGGAGGTCAAAATTGGAGGATAAGATTGAAATGATGACAGCCAGATCGATAGCAGGGTCATAGATTTTAAGTCCTCCTGCAATATTCAGAAACACATCTTTTGCAGTCAGCCTGAATCCTGCCCGTTTTTCCAGGACAGCAAGCAACATGCTGAGTCTTCTCAGATCAAATCCTGTACTTGATCTCTGTGGTGTTGCATAAACAGAACTACTTACAAGGGCCTGGACTTCAATTAAAAACGGCCTGATCCCATCGAGTGTTGAAGCAATAGCTACCCCGCTCAGCTGTTCATCCCAGTTTGAAAGAAGAATCTCGGAGGGATTTGTAACTTCTCTCAAACCGGTACTGGTCATCTCAAAAATTCCCAGGTCTGCCGTTGATCCATAACGGTTTTTAACAGATCGTATCAAACGGTAAATATGCTGATCATCTCCTTCAAATTGCAGGACAGTATCAACAATATGTTCCAGCACTTTTGGCCCGGCTATATGTCCTTCCTTGGTAATATGTCCGATCAGAACAACAGGTATGTGATGTTCTTTGGCATAGCGCAGGAGCTGGCTGGCACATTCACGTATCTGGGATACACTGCCAGGGGAGGAATCAATTATATCGGTATACAAAGTCTGAATAGAATCGATTACTATAAATTCCGGTGTGAGGTTTGAAATATGATCAAGGATGGTATCCAGATAAGTTTCAGTTAGAATATAACACTTTTCATGTAATTTCCCTATCCGTTCAGCTCTGAGTTTAATCTGTTCCGCACTTTCTTCTCCTGACACGTAAAGGCTGGTACGATCCGTCATTAACAATGTAAGTTGAAGCACAAGGGTTGATTTACCGATCCCCGGCTCTCCTCCGATCAGTATTGTTGATCCGGGTACAATCCCACCGCCAAGGATCCTGTTAAATTCATGCATGCCTGAAAGGATCCTTTTCTCTTTACTGGCAGTAATATCGGTTACTTTAAGCGGGGTACTTACCGTTTTCTTAAGGGATAATGAGCGTTTATCTTCCCTTTGAATAATTTCTTCAACATAAGTATTCCATTCATTGCAGGCCGGACAATGCCCTATCCATTTTGGAGATTTGGAACCACAATTCTGGCAAACATATTCTGAACGGGCTTTTGCCATAAGGATGTGTACTATATATTTGTTTTACCAGCCAGCAGTTTTTTGATAATAATGCTTGTTGAATATCCTTTTTCCAGGGGTATGGTACAAACCTTCCCTCCGGAGGATTTTACGATATTATATCCGACTATTTCTTCCGGCTTGTAATCTCCACCTTTCACCAGTATATCGGGTTTAATAGATTCAATGATTCTCAGCGGTGTATCTTCGCTGAAAAGTACAATATAATCAATAAATGATATTGCTGCAAGTGTTATAGCACGTGATCCCTGGTCCTGTAAAGGGCGATATTTCCCTTTTAACCTTTTCACCGAATCGTCAGTGTTTAATCCGACAATCATTATATCCCCCATATCAGATGCTTCTGCGAGATACCTAATGTGACCCTGGTGGAGAATATCAAAACAACCATTCGTAAAAACGATAGACAGTTTTTGCTGACGTATTTTCTGAATCTCCGTTGTGAGATCCGTCCACGATAGAATTTTCCCCTGAATATTTTGGTAAGTGCGCATTATATTAAAGACTTAAAATTATTGAAATATGACATGCAGTTTTCGTGTAACAGTCAGGTGCTTCTTTTATAATTTATTTTTTGTACAGCACCGGGAGCCAGCAGCACAACTCTAAAGAAATCAAATTCTCAATAGCTCCGGTATACCCAGGATGATACAATATAACCTGTACCGGGAATATCATATATTATACTTTTTTGTATCGGCGCGCTGATACGAGTATTATCATTGAGAACAGACCTAGTAAAACGGTCCAAAGTAATTGTGATCCATGAATAATTGTGGCAAATGCAAGCCCTTCTTCTTTTGATATCCCATAAAGCGTGAGTCCTACAGAAACAATCCAGTGGAAAGCGCCTATACCACCCTGTACGGGAGCTACAAATGCAAATCCTCCGATTACCAGTATAAAAAGTCCATCAATTAATTGCAGGTTAGCCGTAGAAGAAAGTGCAAAAAAGGCAATGTATGTCATCAACCAATATAGAATCCAGATGAGAAAGGAAGAAATAATAAATTGAAAATTTCTCTTCATGGTATATACAGTTTTCAATCCTGATATAATACCCTTCACGATATCTTTTGCCTTTTTCAGAAATGACCACTTTGTCAGATATGATCTGTATTTATAAACCAGAAAAAGTAATAGGACAGGCACTGCGACAAGAAGAATCCAGATAAGTGCTGATCTTTGAAAAACTGGTGCCAGGATATCTCCGAGTGGTTCAAATATCTGAGGACGGATAAATCCGCTGAAAAATTCAATTTTTGCTGTGATGAGAATAACCAGAAAGATGAAAAGGGTCAAAAGATCCACAAACCTTTCAATAATGACTGTGCCCAGGAGTTTATCAGCGGGGATTTTTTCTGTTTTTGACAGGACACCACATTTGGTTATCTCACCAATCCTGGGGAAAGCATAATTTGCTGTATAACCAATCATAACGGAATAGAAAGTGTTGACAAGGGATGGTTTATAACGTAAAGCCTCGATCAAGATATTCCACCGGTAAGCTCTCACAAAATGGCTTGCTGTAAGAAAGATAAGTGAAAAAACGATCCATATATATCTGGCATTGAGGAAGGCTGTCCATAATTTTCTCATATCAATCCCCCTGAAAGCAAAGTAAAGCAGCACAATGCCAATTGACAAAAATAAAATAAACCTGAAAGCTTTGAGAATTGTTTTTTTCAAGAAAGGACTAATTGATCAGTTTGTTTGTGACAGTGTCCGGGAATATAATCCGGGGTTCAAAAGATTTAGCTTCTTCAAAATCCATGGAAGCATAAGAAACGATAATGATAATGTCACCAACTGCAACTTTTCTGGCAGCAGGACCATTCATGCATATCACACCAGAACCCCGTTCACCTTTGATCACATATGTATCAAGTCTTTCACCATTATTGATATTAACTACCTGTACTTTTTCGCCGGCAACCAGGTTTGCCGCATCCATCAGGTCTTCATCAATGGTTATACTGCCGATATAATTCAGATCGGCTTCAGTTACAGTAACTCTGTGAATTTTCGATTTAACAACTTCAATATTCATAACCCGGCAAAGATATTAAGAAATTTTAATATTATCTATTAATCTGATTGAGCCAACTTTAACGGCTATACAAGCTCTTTTTGATCCCGGCTCATCCCAATTGTTTACGGGATTTAAACCTGTTTCCTCGACAATTTCAACATATTCGGTGCGAAGGTTGGGATCAAGATCTATTTCATTCCACAGGAACTCTTTCAATTCGTTTATTCCCATCTTGTCAGTAAGTTCTTTGATTTTGAAAAGGGCTTCTGGTATCTTTGTTGCGGAGATACGTTCAGAAGCTGTCAGCAATGGATTTCTGGAACTCATTGCAAGACCATCAGGCTCTCTTATAATGGGGCATGAAATAATCTGTACCGGAAGGTTAAGCTGACGGACAATTGCTTTAATGATGGTAAGCTGTTGAAAATCTTTTTCTCCGAAATAGGCATGATCCGGTTCAATGATACTGAACAATTTGGTTACTATCTGAGCAACACCATTGAAATGTCCCGGCCGGAATTCACCCTCCATATGTTTGTCCAGCGATCCAAAATCAAATTTTCTGATTTCTTTAGTCGGGTACATTTCTTTTTCAGGAGGCAAAAAAACAATATGACATTCATTTTTTTTAAGTAATTCCAGATCTTTTTCAGTATTTCTCGGATACATCCTGAAATCCTTTTCATCATTGAACTGAGTGGGATTAATAAATATGCTCACAACCGTTATACTATCATTTGCCATACACTGATGAATAAGAGAAAGGTGTCCATCATGCAGCGCCCCCATGGTCGGAACAAGTCCAATTGTTTTACCCTCTTCCCGGTATGAAGAGAGAATATCACGGATCTCTTTTATATACCTGACGGTTTTCATTTTAAAAATGACGGATGCAAAGATAGAGATATTTGAAAGGTAGCTGGAGAAATTTTGGAATAATTTCTATCATTCCACCAAATTGTTAATAACATGTGGATAATCTCGAAAATCTTAATAATTTTTAGTAATTTTGTGCGAATTCTTTCTGCAATATGAAGCGAGCCAGGGTCTTATTTGTTTCGCAAGAGATTACCCCTTACTTACCTGAAACAGAGATGTCAAAAATCGGACGGTACCTGCCCCAGGGTATTCAGGAAAAGGGAAGGGAAATCAGGACCTTCATGCCAAAATATGGTTGTGTAAATGAACGTCGCAATCAGCTTCATGAAGTAATCCGGTTATCCGGGATGAACCTGATCATTAATGACACAGATCATCCACTCATTATAAAGGTGGCCTCTATTCAATCGGCCAGAATGCAGGTTTATTTTATTGATAATGAAGATTATTTTCAGAGAAAATTCATTTTGACCGATGAAAACGAAAAGTATTTTGAAGATAATGATGAAAGGGCGATCTTTTTTGCAAGAGGTGTGCTGGAAACTGTTAGAAAACTAAGATGGTCACCGGACATCGTTCATTGCCACGGGTGGATGACTGCACTGGTACCATTATACCTGAAGAAAGCCTACCATGATGATCCATTATATTACAACTCAAAAGTTATCTACTCTGTATATAATGATTATTTTGAGAATACCCTCGGGAGAAACTTTGTAAAGAAACTCCTTGTTGAAGGAATCACAAAAGAAGATGTAAGTAAACTGGAGAAGCCAAATTATGAAAATCTTACACGCCTTGCACTGGATATGGCAGATGCTACAATAATTGGCAGCAGGGAGATTAATAAAAATATCATGAAATATATAAAATCCATCCAAATTCCCGTTCTTGAATATCAGGAGGAAGATTTATATATTAATGCATACTCTGATTTTTATGACCAAATACTAGCCACACGTGTTGATGAAGCCTGAGAGATCTGTAATGAAAATGTTTTCCACAAAATCAATCCCATATTTTATCTTTTTTATTTTACTGTCGTTCAGTATCATGCTGAGTTGTGAGAGAGAACCGGATCCGATTGGAAGAGACCTGATACCTGATGTGATTTCTGCATATGTTGATTCAACTGAACTGATTCATTCTATAACAGTTAAAGGCGATTCAATGATTACCAACAAAAAATCCTGGCAGTTATTAGGGCATTGTATCAATCCCATGTTCGGGGTATCAATATCTGAACTGATTACCGAAATTTCACTTGTAAATAAAGACAGTTTTAATTTCGGAACAAATCCGCAAAAAGATTCTGTTTTATTAACCATATCCTTTTCCGGTTATACCGGTGATCCAAATTCACTGATTGAGGTTTATTGTTATGAATATACTGAAGGAATCAGAGGTGATACCAATGTGTACTCAAACACAGATATAACAGGCAGATATAATCCTGTTCCTTTAGGCTCGGGCTATATCAATTTCGTTGATTCATTATTAAAAATTAGTATCACGGACGATAATTTTATCCGGAGATTTTTCGAGGCGGATGATACTATTTTTACTGCTGATGAAATTCTAACCGGATATGTCCATGGAATATATCTCCATCCCCAGAATAATTCCCCCGGAGGAGTTATATTATATATAGATTTCAGTGAGGACCCAGGACAACTATCATTTTATTACCACAATGATGAAGAAGTTTCACTGGATTATCATCTATCAATTGGCAAGAATAGTAAACGATTCAGTATTTACCACCATGATTACCAGGGATTTCCGATAGAAAACTTTATAAGTGGAGGAAATGAAACGGATAGCATAATATTTGTACAATCAATATCCGGAGCGAATGGTGTAATCCGTTTACCTGATCTGGAGAACTGGATAGATTCTCTTCCGGTTGCTATCAATCACGCAAAGCTGATTATCCAACCTGCTGATACATTGATAACAGGATTAAGTAAAAAAGAATATCCACAAAAATTGAACATGTGGCTGATTCACCCTGACGGAGGGTACAGGTATGTGTTTGATAATCTTATAAATGAAGCTACTTTTGGCGGAGGATATGATTCTAAAACAAATGCATATATTTTCAATATCACCTATCATATTCAGTCTTTCCTGGAAGGGGATATTGGCAATTTTGATTTCGTAATCACTCCGGAATATCCATCAAATGAGTTCACACAGGTTATTCTGAATGGTGCGAATCATCGGGGAAATGATAAAATGAGAATAGAAATCATTTATGCACCATTATAACAATGTGTGGAATCGTTGGTTATATTGGGAATAAAAATGCCTATTCAGTTTTGCTCAATGGCCTGAAAAGGCTGGAATACAGAGGCTATGATTCTGCGGGTATTTCTCTTTTGGATCAAAATATCAAAGTATACAAGAAAAAGGGAAAAGTCTCTGACCTTGAAGCTTTTGTTGCTGACAGAGACATAAGCGGGAAAATAGGTATCGGTCATACCCGTTGGGCTACACATGGAGAACCAAGCGATATCAATGCACACCCTCATGTGTCGATGAACGGGCATTTTGTAATTATTCACAATGGTATTATTGAGAATTATGGTGTGCTAAAAAAGAAACTGGCAGACAGGGGATATACATTTGCGAGTGAAACCGATACAGAAGTATTGGTAAATCTGATTGAATATATATATATCAGGGGAAAAGTCACTGCAGAAATTGCTGTCCGCCTGGCACTGACTAAAGTTGTGGGTGCTTATGGCATCCTGGTTATGTGTAATAATGAACCCGACAAGATTATAGCAGCCCGTAAAGGAAGTCCGCTTGTTATCGGTATTGGTTCGGATGAATATTTTCTGGCCTCTGATGCAACACCTATTGTGGAATATACCAAGAGTGTCGTTTATCTTAATAATGATGATGTGGCAATTGTCAGGAAAGATGAACTGATACTGAAGACAATTGATAATAACAAACTGGTCCCGAAAGTTCAACAACTTGATCTCGACCTGGAAGAGATCGAGAAAAGTGGATTTGATCATTTCATGCTGAAGGAAATATTCGAGCAGCCACGATCGATTCAGGATACTTTCAGGGGAAGGATAACCTCTGATTTTACAGATATTCGCCTTGGAGGATTATATAATGTAATGGACCGTCTGGTTGATGCCAGAAGAATCATCATTATCGGATGCGGAACTTCCTGGCATGCCGGACTACTTGGTGAATATATTCTGGAAGATCTTGCCAGGATACAGGTGGAGGTTGAATATGCTTCCGAATTCAGATACCGGAATCCCCTTATTAACGCGGATGATGTGATTATTGCTATTTCCCAGAGCGGTGAAACGGCTGATACACTGGCAGCAATACAAATGGCAAAAACAGCAGGATCACTTGTACTTGGTATATGTAATGTTGTAGGATCAAGTATTCCGAGGGAGACAAACGCGGGCGTATATACCCATGCCGGACCGGAAATTGGTGTTGCCTCAACCAAAGCTTTTACTGCCCAGGTCACAGTATTATCCATGATTGCTATGATACTTGGACATATGAGGGGATATCTATCAGATGAAAAATATGTAAGATTAATCACGGAATTGCACGATATACCTCAAAAAATAGAACGAATCCTCTCCTTGAATGATGAGTTTAAACAAATTGCATCTTTATATAAAAATGCAAATAATTTCCTCTATCTCGGGCGTGGATACTTTTTCCCGGTAGCCCTGGAAGGTGCACTGAAATTAAAGGAGATTTCGTATATCCATGCAGAAGGTTATCCAGCTGCTGAAATGAAACACGGACCAATCGCACTGATCGATAAAAACATGCCGGTGGTTGTTATTGCAGCCAAAGATAAATCATATGAAAAAATCGTGAACAATATACAGGAAATTAAGGCCAGAAACGGGATCGTTATTGCCGTTGTGACGGAAGGTGATAAAATAATCAGGGACCTTGCAGACCATGTACTGGAAATCCCCCATGCAGATGAAGTCCTGGCATCATTGCTTGCCGTGGTCCCACTACAACTACTCTCCTATCATATCGCTGTGATGAGGGGTTGCAATGTCGATCAGCCCCGCAACCTTGCAAAATCAGTTACGGTGGAATAAAAATTTTAAACCTTTGTGCTCCTTTGTGTTCTTTTTGGTTGAAACAAATACAAATCATTAAGCATAATCATTAAGAAATGAATTCCTTGTTTGCATATCTATGATTAGCAATTATTTGCCGGTACTAAACTTCGGAACCTGAGGAAAAACCACCGGTTAAAACTTCATATTCCACCATTTTAACATTCATTTTGATCATATCCAGTTTTTGAAGAGCCCATACCATAATCGGTCCCTCGAAATGTGTACGCTCCCAGCTTTCTTGGTAATCTTCATATTGTGTGTCAGCGACATTTAAAATTTCATCCAGGTTAAATGGGAAATCTTTTAAATTTAAGCTCTTCATATACTCTTTGTATTCTTCAATCTGATTCTTTAATAGTGTAGCTTTGTCAGTTTTTAAGAGTGCGACGGGTGCAAGTGAAGTTTTATCCTTCTCCAATAATTGCGGTGTGTTTATATCACCGGTCTCTGAAATACAGAATTCATTATTCAGACCTTCAGCATTCACAAGAGAATACCTCATTTCATCAATTAAATTGCATAGTTCTTTTGTCCTGTTTTTAAAATCTTCAACCTGTTGGACATCCAATGAGACAGCTTGTGATGAAGACAGGGTTTCATACAATTCTTCATTTCTTTCCTTTAATACACTGGTTATCTGATTGGTTGCCCGGTTGGTCAGAACGGCATAATTGATGATATTTTTGCTGACTCCTAAAGACATAAATGCATCCATCATGCCCACAAAAACCAGCAGGAATAAGATTGCAATCA
>Ga0111176_1142_pt1 | contig 14594 bp, 9 predicted proteins | sample DeeMarSWOR324_28_FD_80229 | JGI IMG/M metagenome (GOLD analysis project Ga0111176, IMG submission 80229) | Bacteroides sp. SM23_62_1 | reverse complement strand
ATATGGTGGTGTGATCAACATCATAACCAAAAAACAAAAAAATGACGGGATTCAGGCAAATGGCAGAGTGATGTATGGTTCATATAATACACAGAAATATATGGCCAGTGCCGGATTCAAAAACAAAGGATTTAGTTTTTTTGCAAGTTTAAATCATGACAGGACTGACGGACATCGCGATTCATCTGATTTCAGTATCATAAATGGTTATATCAAGTCAGGTTATGAATTTAATAAAAACCTCAGATTATTTACTGACATAGGTGTTGCACGGTTTGAAGCAGCTGATCCAGGACCTGTTGGTGGTTTTGCGGGTGAAAGAATTGACATACTACGTGGTAAAGCTGCACTATCACTGGAAAATAATTTATCCAGGATACAGGGTGCCTTGAAAATCTATTACAATTTTGGTGACCATGAAATCAGTGATGGGTGGCATTCAAATGATGTGATGTATGGACTCATGGTTTACCAGGGATTCAGCTTATTTGATGGAAATACCATCACTGCAGGGTATGATTATATGCAATACGGGGGCAGGGGAAGTCCCATAACAACAGTTCTTCGGGATGAGAAGGGTAATGTAATTATGCCGCCTCAGTTTGTCATATCTGAACTAAATGACCGGTGGATCGATATGTCAAACAATGCTCTTTATGCTATTATTCAGCAGAAGTTTTTCAAAAACTTCATCCTGAATGCAGGAATTCGTTATGATATGAATGGGACTTATGGCAGTGAGTGGATACCCCAGGTAGGCCTGGCATGGCATATGACGATCAGTTCAACGCTGAAAGGCTCTGTTTCAAAGGGATACAGACCACCCTCCATCCGGGAATTGTATTTATTTCCGCCAGCCAACGAGAAATTATTGGCGGAACGCATGATAAATTATGAACTGGGCTGGACGCAGTATATGTTCAAAAGTAAAATGAAAACTGAATTAACAGGATTCATCAGTGCAGGTGATAACATGATTGTAATGGTTCCGCCGGCCCCGCCGCCACCTCCACAATATAAAAATACCGGGATTTTTACCAACAGGGGCCTGGAGTTTTCATGTGATTATCAGGCCACCCGTTACCTAAAGTTTCATTCAAATTACACTTATATTAATATGAAAAAACCTCTTCAGGCAACTCCGGAACATAATCTTTATTTTTCAACGTCATATAAGCTTAAAAACAAACTCTCTTTCAATTTAAAACTTCAAAATATTTTTAACCTCTATGGGGAAAAAGATGGGGAAATTGATATTATTGAAAAAGGTTATCATCTTCTGGGTATCAGGATTGGATACAGGTTGAACAGGTATCTGGACTTTTTCGTGAGTGGGGAAAACCTGCTAAACCAGGAATACCAGATCAATAATGGTTATCCGATGCCTGGAATAACTGTTTTTGGAGGAGTGAACCTAAAGTATGATAAAAATATACAGAAACGCCAATGAGACCGAATAAATTTTTCCTGGCATTTTTTATCCTGAATATTTTTTCTCTTCAGTTTGCTTTTTCTCATTATAAAGCCAAATACCATGTTATCATTGACACAGATGGTGGGATTGATGATTTCAGGGCAATCTGTATGATTCTTGCAAATCCTGAAATTGAGGTCATTGGAATAGTTACCACAGATGGAGTGCTGGCGCCGGAAGAAACCTGTTACAGATTAATTAGTTTACTTCAAAGTTTTGGTCATGAAGGGATTCCAGTCGCAGCAGGTAAAAAAAATTTGGAAAATCCTCCTGAATTCCGGGCATTTGCAGGCAGCCTGTTATGGGGACAGCAAAGGATTTCATCCATAGATAATGGATTAACCGCAGTTGAATTAATTATTCAGGAAACTGAACTGGAAGAGATGCCTGTTGAATATATTGCTTTGGGACCTTTGACAAATTTGGCAGAAGCACTGGCAAATAATGCCGGACTGTTGCATGAGTTCGGGAAGATTTACTGGTATGATAAAAGTTTTGAAGAACACGGATTGAATTATAGCCTGAATCCAATAGCAGCAGAGAAAATTATAAATTCTTCCCTGGAATTGGAAATCATAAATGCTGGTCCGGAAAATCCCGGATTTGACAAATCATTTATTTCGGCATTGGATACAATTTTTTCAGATTATGCACATGCCATCCAGGATTTTTACAGGATTAACAGACCGGTGTTGCAGGATCATTTTATGGGTATATCCCTGGCAGATGATTGTATTCCACTTTACCTGGCTTTTCCGGATCAATTTAACCGAAAAACTTTAGAGGATGATGAAGGTAAAGCTCTTGTTATGCCCATCCCGGAAAGGGATTTGCAGTCATATATGCTTGCCATACTCGATTGTGACAAAGAAGATAAAAGCATTCTTTTCAAGACATTTCCGGTATCACCCGGCTTATTTGAAAATGATCTGTCACCATCGGTTGGACAGATGATTCAAAGTCATGGATTGAAAGAGTGGAAAATAATGGTTCTTACGAATGAGTTTCATGAACACCTTGGTATCTATTCAATCGTCGGTGCAAAAATGGGATTACGCGCAAGGGAATATTTCCGGGTTGGAATTGACGAACTGACAATCAAAAGCCTTGCAGGAAGTACTCCTCCTGTCAGCTGCCTGAATGATGGACTGCAGGTGAGCACCGGGGCCACCCTTGGTCACGGGACAATATCTGTTGGTGATTCTGATCCTTCTCCTGCAGCGATTTTTACCTTTAAAAACAGGGCAATCATGATTGAACTTAAGGAAAATATCAAAGCACAGATCATGAATGATGTTCAATCTGCAGTCAGGGCCCACGGTATCAATACACCCGGGTACTGGCAGGCAATTCGTCAGCTGGCCATACGATACTGGCTGGAACTGGACAGGGGGGAGATTTTTGAAATAAGGGTCCCGACACTCCCTCATCCTCAACCTCAACCTCAACCTTAGCCTCAGCCTTCTTCTCCCAGCTCACAACTTTCAAGCTTCTTCAATCACCTCAAATCCCATTAAATCTGCCAGATTATTAACAGGTTTTTTAAGGTCTCCGTAGAAGGTGACCCGGTGCCAGCTCCATTCATCCCAGTAATTCAAGAGTTTATTGATATCTCCTTTTACCTCAACAGCCAGTTTGGTACGGCAGGCTTTATCTTCATCAACATTTTCTACGGATACTCCCTGGTGGAAAATGATTTGTTTCTTTGCATGGTCAAACAGGATGGTTGTTGTCATCTCCCCCAGCGGGAGTAATGACCTGTTGCAGGCTCCTTTGCGGTCTTCCGAGTGATTCCTGATGTGATAAGGGTTTGCCGGGCCATCCGGTCCGAACATCCTGTTCGGTGCCACACAATGCGCATAAATGATCTGGTTTTTAGATGTGTCAATTACCGGATCAGAGATGAATCCGGGTCTTCCTGCAAGATATGTCATGATCAGCTTAGTCATGGTACACCGCTGGTCAGCTTCACAGGCACCAACCAATCCATCATTATCCAGCTGCATGAATCCAAGGCAGGGATAGGCTTCAACCATTTGCCCGCTGTAAATCCCCCCCAGGCAATTAATGGTAATGGCCTGAGCATCTCGCTCTTCCATCAGCTTCAGCATGGAAAGGTACATGGCTGCTGATCTGATGATTTCCTCTTTTGTAGGTTCAATTATTTCAGCCGCTTCATTCATCCATTTTGCAGCAACCTGAGCAGCAACATCCTGTTTTATACTGTTGTATGCCTCATTTATTTCATCAAAATCAACCGGCAGAACCTTTGTTCCATATACGTTCTGAATCATCAGATCTGCATTACTACCTACCACCAGGATAGTTGAAGCCTTCAGCTTTTTCATGCAGGTGAAACAATTCACGGCATCAACGAGGTCCTGATAGTCACTGGACGATACTGCCAGCACCGGATGACCCTCCCGCCTTGCCCATGCATAACTTGTCAGGAATTCACCCGATCCTGCATAAAGATTATCGGCAATAATTGTTGGTATGCCGGAGGCAGATATGGTTTCAGTGAGATTTCCCCATAAACACCCCGCAAGATAAACAATGTATCCATCCAGATCCTGGTCCATAGCGAGGATCTTCTTTCCCTCATCCTCTGTTCCTACCATTGTTTTATAAGACATCAATTCAACACCGGGACATCCTGTTTCCAGTATTTGTTGCACCTCCTTGATATGTCCCTCAAAATCATAATGTATGTTTGGCCAGTTAGGTTGGTTGGGATCCGGATACCCGTAAATGATCCGGACCTTTGCTTTGTCCTTCGGAATATTTGGACTGAACACCTTTTGACCGCCTGCCCATAGTGGGAGATAAGGGATTAATATGGTTCCGGCAGCACAGGTTGAACAATTCCCGATAAATTTTCGACGGGATATAAGCTTGAGTACATTGGCTGGGGTTTTCATAAGATCAGTTTTAGGCATTATTTTAATCCAATTAAAATTGTTTCATTGACAGGACTACCAGTAATGTTTTTATCCGGGTAAACCTCTCCAGATCAAGATACTGTTATTCCAATCAGTTCCAGTGCTCTGACAGCCCTCCTGGTGTCGTTTTTCCTGATCAGGAAATGGTCCCTGGAATATGCTGAGATCGCCATAATGGGAATTCCTTTTTCAGCAAGGCATCCCGAAATCTTTGACAGAATACCTATCGTATCCATAGGAAATATAATATCCAGGGTAATGATTTTCCAGTTCTTTTCAGACTCCTTTATTGGTATATCCTTCAGCCTGTTTTGATCAATAATTACAGTTGTTTCATCTTTGTCTTTAATAACACAAAAAGCACTATTGGGAATCTTATCAGACTTGATAATTGCGAAAGATTCTTTCCATAAATATGCTTTTGCGTTGATTAATAAATCTTCAGGATTCATAAGGATAATTTCAGAAGGGAAATTATTTTATATATTTCACTTAGAAAATTACTAAATAATTGGCTAATTATTCGGATTTATTTTTGGACCTTTAGTAATTTCTTGCAGATCAGCCTCAGGCTGACAATTTTTGCGCAGATTTCAAAACAGATTCATACAGATTATAAATTATGTGGGAGCAGATCTGCAAAAATTATTGGTATAATCTGCAATAATCTGTGAGAGCTGATTTAAAAGAATCGATATGAAATCGTATCCAAATAATAATTGAAAATTTATTATTAACAAATAAATAAACAAGCCTGTCATGAAATCCTTTAATGATCGACTCATTCAAATTTTGCCGCTGTTTATATTATTCCTTCTGATATTTAACCAGTGCAATGTAGATAATACATCTTTATACAACCGAATAAGGGATCATGCGGACCAGGTCAACGTGATTGATGCCCATGAGCATCAACACTGGCCGGAAGAATATGGTGATCACCAATTTACTTTTTATAACCTGTTAGCTGCAAGTTATTTATCTGCCGATGTTTATTCAGCCGGAGCAGCTGGATTTGACTGGTATGCGATGGACACACTTAGCATGGATACGTTATGGGCAATGTATGGTGAGGCACTTGATAATACAAGGGGCACCAGTTATTACAGTCATTTTGTGAAAGGTTTTCAGAAGTTGTATGGTTTCAGTGACCTCTATTTCACCGGAGAAAACCTGGCAGCTCTTTCCCCACAGATTGAAGAGAATTATAAGGATTACAGAACATGGTTTGATGAAGCTTTTCATCAAGCCGGTTTTGAATTAATGTTCCTCGACCAGTACTGGAAACCATTCAATACGGAAATTGATGAGAGGTATTTCGCACTGGTTTTTCATATCAATCCACTTGTCTCTGCATCAAGCCGTAAACCGGAAAAAGGATCAGAACCGAATCAATTTTATAAGGAAGCACGGGCTGCCGGATATGAAATCAACGACCTGGATGATTATCTTGCATTCTGTGATCATCTCTTTAAAAAGAATATTGAAAATCGTGCTGTATGCCTGAAGAATTCACAGGCATATTCCCGGACCCTCTTATATGAAAATGTATCCTACGACGAGGCCAGCAATTTATTTGAGAAACCTTCATCCCGGCTAACTCCTGCTGAAGCCAAAAAGATAGAGGATTTTATATTTCACTGGATCATTAAAAAATCAATCGAATATGATCTCCCAATCCAGATCCATACCGGTTATCTGGCAGGTAATGGTAATATGCTTGACAATGGCAAACCTGTTAAGCTGAATAATCTCTTCCTGCTGTATCCGGAAGCTAAATTCATTTTATTTCATGGCGGTTACCCGTGGACAGGTGAATATGCTGCACTTGGCAAGATGTTCAGGAATGTATACCTTGATATAGTCTGGCTGCCGCAGATATCCCGCGAAGAGGCTGTTCATGCACTGGATGAGATGTTTGATTGTGTACCCTATAATAAATTTTTCTGGGGAGGAGACTGCGGATTTATTGAAGAGTCGACAGGTTCACTGGAATATGGAAAAGATGTGGTGGCAGAGGTCTTGTCAAAAAGAATTGAAAGAGGATTGCTTACCGAAGATGTAGCACTGGATATTATCAATAAAATTTTCCGCGAAAATGCCATTGAGGTTTTTCAGCTGGAAGAAAAGCTGGGAAGGTCTTTTTAGCATAAAAATTATGTCCTGGATATGTCAAAGGATTCCAGATATTAAATCCTGGTACCTCAAACCTTTTATATCGTAACTTCAGTACAGAATATATACGTCTGCCTGCCGGTGTGATCAAATTTACCGAATGTGCTGGCTATAATATGCATTAGTCCCGGGTGCAGCAAGTTATTTATACTCAGGACCCTGAACTTCTCAGAGTTTATAAGAATGATTATTATCCTCAAAAGTTCTGCTACTCTGTCAGTCTTCAGAGAAAACAGAAAATGATCCTATGGAACCCTTGTAAATGTTACATTTACCTTTCCGGTCTGAAAGTTGATTCCTGATGGCAGCACTTCTCCCAGGGGATATGCAGTATCAATAGGTAAAGGGAAGTTTTCAACAGAACCGGAAATGGAAGTTTCCGTAATGATCACATTGATAATTTCCAGGGCAAGTGTACGGGGATTACTGATGTTCAGGGTGAATGTAGTTCGATCAGAACTGATTACCCATGTTCCCATCTGTGATTCATTGGTTTCAGTCAGGCAAACATAGTAGCTTGTACCATTTTCCCTGAATTCAATGGCCGCATTTGTAGAATCATCACACGGAGCTGCACCTAGCAATCCCTCCGAGACAAAGATTGATGCATCGGAGCCGGAACTGAAGGTCACTAAATAATCCTGGACAACTATATCCACCGATTCACCGAAGGTTGCTCCGGAAAAAACATAGGTTCCGACAAGCGGATCCGGTTCATCACCATCGTTCTTGTCACATGAAGTAATGATAAATGGGATAATCAATATGGCAAGAAGAAGTAATGGTTCATGTCTGATAAAAGTTTTCAATTTCATAATGGATTGAATTTAAATGTATTACTAAAATGTAATATCTGTTTCGCTTTTAACTTCATGCAATATTTCACAGACTGTTGTCGCAGGAATACCAGATACAATCATTTGTTTCATTATGTCTGAGAAAAACTATCGTATAAATCTGCATAATACTCTCCAGCCTGAAGATGATCTGCGAAAACCTGAAAGCTCTGCTAAATATACTAAATCAAGACAATTATATGCAAAAGCTAAATATATGAATATTCATTAAAAGAATATATAATGCCTTTCTTTTTTAATCATTATCCATATTGTATATAAATACTTTGAAAAGGAACGTAATATTCAATTGAAGTGAACGGAACGGGTGGAATAAGATCGCAATGGGGCTGTGTCACAACTACTTTTTCATTTAAAAAAGGTAAAAATCATGTATAATGGGATTCATAACTTCACCCCATCCCCTATCCCCTTCCCCTGAAGTGGGAAGGGGAACAGAAACCGCCTCCAGCCTCCCCCTTTTAGGGGAGAGGTGTGGAGGGGGGTGAAATGATATTATAGCTTTTTAATGAAGTTGTGACATAGTACCCAACTTCCTTGTTTGGTCTTTACATATTCACACCTCACTACCCATACCTGCCAGGAACCAGGAATCCGAATTTCTGCAATCCGCCTCAGGCGGATTGCCTGTTATTCGGCACAGGAACCAGCAATCATTCCCCATCATTCCATTCTTCCATACTGATTTTTATGAATCGTTGACATTCATTACCTTAGTATTTAATATTGTAATGAACCGAGGTTAATTAATAATAAATCCTTATTTTTCCCGGCTGAAAGCTATTGAAGTTTTATGAAATTTTATCCAATACGGTTTTGTATTCTGCTATTTGCTCTGACTATTAACTGTTTTTTTGTTGTTGGACAGGTTTCGACTGTAGCAGGATCGGTGCTGGCCAGGGAAAATGGTGAACCTCTTATTGGAGTTAATATCACTATTAAGGATCAGCTGGTGGGAACGATTACGGATACAAAAGGTAACTTTGAACTTACCACTCAGACTCCACTTCCATTTTACGTTATTATATCTATCCTGGGCTACCAGAGTCAGGAATTTGAGATTACTGAGGCGCATACAAGGCTGGATGTTCAGCTCGAAGAACAGGTTTATCTGGGACAAGAAGTTATCGTTTCAGCATCAAGGATTTCTGAAAACATTATGAAATCACCGGTAAGTATTGAAAAAATGAACGGGCTGGAGATCCAGCAATCATCGACAGCAAATTTTTATGATGGATTGTATACGCTGAAAGGTGTTGATATGAGTGTTCACAGCCTGACTTTCCGGCTGCCTAATACACGTGGATTCACAGGTGAGACAAATTACAGGATGAACCAGATCATTGATGGAGTTGAGAACATACCACCAGGGCTCAGCTTCAGTGCCGGTAATATTTTTGGGTTATCCGAGCTGGATGTCAAAAGCATTGAACTCCTTGTGGGAGCATCATCGGCTCTGTATGGTCCGGGAGGTATGAATGGAACCCTGATCATGATGAGCAAGGATCCTTATGATTACCAGGGTTTCAGCTTTTCAACCCAGGCAGGGATTATGAATGTGAGTGGCAATCATGGGGCTGGAGCGACCCCAATGGGTGACTTTAACTTCAGGTATGCTAAGGCATTTAATAACAAGCTGGCTTTTAAAATCAAAGCCGGTTATCTGAGGGCAACCGACTGGATTGCTTATGATATGCGTGACCGGAATAATCTTGATAATCCTCATAGTACCCGTGTAAATAATCCGGGGTATGATGGTGTTAATGTTTATGGAGATGATATCATCGTTCCTGTTAATCTGAAAGATGTGGCACCACAGGTTGCTGCCGGTGTTGCTGAATCACAGGGCCTGGTGCCTGGTACTCCTGAATATGATGCCGAGGTTCAGAGAATAATAGATTTGTTTCCCGATCAGATCGTGACTCGTACCGGATGGACAGAAAGACAAATGCTTGATAATTCAACAGAGAACCTCAGAATTGGGGGCTCCGTTCATTACCGGTTCCTGGACAGGTTTGAAGCAATTTTGCAGGGTGATTATGCCCAGGGTTCAAGTGTATATACTGCCCAGAACCGTTTTTCCCTCAAAAACTTCGGTATTTATACTGCCCGGGTGGAAATAAAAGGCAATGATTTCTACCTGAGGGGATATACCACTGTGGATAATTCAGGTGAATCATATGATGCCGGGGGTGCCGCACTAAAACTGAATGAGGAATGGAAACCGAGTGAACAGTGGTATGAGGAGTATATTTCAACCTTTGCACAGCAGCTGTTGATGGGAAATTCAGAGGAATCCTCCCACCGCTTTGCGCGTATTGTAGCAGATAACCGTGACCTGAACAATAATGTCTTTGATCCCTCAAAACCTGCAATACCCTTGCCGGGAACAGAAGAATTCAATCAGTATTATGATCCCATTATCACCCGGCCTGTAAGTGAGGGTGGAGCGGAAGTTATTGATCATAGTAAACTGTATCATGTTGAGGGTATGTATAATTTTACACGCTTTATCAGGATCTTTGAACTCATTGCCGGGGTAAGCGGGAGGATGTATGAAATTGACAGTGATGGAACAGTATTTTTCGATACACCCGGCCAGCCTGTTCAGTTTAAACAATATGGTTTCTTTCTCCAGGCTGCAAGGCAGTTGATAAATGACCAGTTGAAAGTCACTACCTCTGCAAGGTATGATAATAATGAGTATTTCAAAGGGCGTATAACCCCGAGATTTTCTGCCGTGTATTCCTTCGGAAGCAGCCTTGGACATAATCTCCGCACATCCATTCAGACCGCTTTTCGTTTCCCCTCCATAGCAGATCAGATGGTTGACATCAATGTCGGACCTTTTCAGGTTTTAGGTGGACTGCCGGAGGTTCAGGCTTTGTATAACATTCCTGAAAATCCCGTCTATCCCTTATCAGGTACAAACCCTGTTACGGATAAACCTGTAACAGAGAACGGGCCTTATCAGATCCCTGAATTCCGCCCGGAGCGGGTATTAGCCATGGAAGTGGGCTATAAGGCGTTGATTGTGAACAAACATCTTTTAATAGATGCCTATCTGTTCAGTAACAGGTATAATGGTTTTCAGGCTACCCAGGTCCTCGCTCAGAATCCGGGTACAGACCAGGAAAGAAGATTTCAAACTACAATCAGTACTGACCAGCCCATCACCGCTTTTGGCTGGGCTTTTGGTGCTGATTACAGGACAACCCATGCATTCATTCTAAAAGGCAATATTTCTTACAATGGATTAACTGAACTGGCTGACCCTGTTCCCGGATTTCAAACAAAATTCAATACACCAAAATATAAAGTGAACCTGGGAATTGGGAACAGGCAGCTAACACGTTCAATAGGATTTAATATTAACTGGCGGTGGCAGGATGCTTTCCTCTGGGAATCCAGCTTTGGGGTTGCCGAAGTACCAGCAATCCACATACTCGATGCACACGTCAGCTTTCATCTCAGAAAAATTAAAACAGTCTTTAAACTGGGAGGATCCAACCTTCTCAATAGCTATTATACTACAAGCTATGGCTCTGCCCAGGTGGGAGGATTATATTATGTTACCTGCACATTTGATGAGCTGATGAATTGATTCGTTAATTAAATTATTCTGATAGACCCCCTGTATTGTCATAAAAATCACTTAATTTTCCCCTGTAAAAAGTATATATTTGTTTAAGCCAATTAGCAAATTTAAACTTTACAGCAGGGACAATCTACCATGAAATTTTTTTCATGAATCTTTGAGAAGTTTTTCATAAAAAAAATCTCATGTTCGTTTATTATAGATTTAATCACCCCTTTTTCCAGATAAAGTATTAATTCTTTTTTTTGATAATGTCCTGATAATTAACAAATTAGATATTCATCCCGACATGTTAATGCTTAAAAAAATGAAAAAACAACAGTTTACATTCATGGCAGTCTTCGTTCTGGTAGCAGTTATTGCTGTTTACCTGTGGATGCGATACACCGGAGATCAGTCAGAATTGAAGATGATCACAATTGATGGAATCTATTCAGGCCATAATTATTCCAGGTCCTGGCTCTATTTCGGATCAGCTGCTGATTCAGGTGAAATAAATGCATTACCTGTGTCAAATGGGGATCTGTTATTTTTATTTTTAGATGAAGATGGAGATTACCCATCCCTGATGAGGTATCATGAATCAGATGGACAACATCTTGTTTTTGAATCAGATACATCTTCCCCTTATATTTTTTATATGAATCATAAGCCAACTACTCTTTATATTGATAATGATTTAAACTGGACATACAACTTGTCTGGAAAAAATATGAAGGACCTGAGGTTGATCTATTTTATGGATGATTCTATAAAGGAAAATATGTTTTCCGTGGTTGGGGAAATCGCTGAGGTTAATCCGGATGTTGGATTAGTATTTGATAATGACAACAAGTATCTGTTTTACAAGATTCTATCTCTGTTTAAACCTGAATGGATATCAATCCCTTCTCTTTTAATGGATACAATTGATGAAAAACTTTCTACGAATTTGCAAAATCTTAAACTTTTATGTTTGCAGGATGGGGACTATGTAAATTATGATGTTCTAAGCAGATTAACTAACCTGGAGTCCCTGATCATTGGCGAATGGTCCACGGCAGATACGAATTATTCTTCTCTCGAACATCTCAGGAACCTTAGATCATTTACTGCTATAAATACTGACATTATATCACTTTCTGATCTGATGTTGCCAGAGAATATACAGAAACTGTATCTGATTGGATGTCCATCTCTCCTGGATATTGGCCGGCTTCAATCATTCCATAAACTCAGAGATCTGGGCCTGCTTGGGTGTGATACCCTCTCTGAAATATCAGTAATGAATAACCTCACTGATCTGCGTTGGTTATCATTACCTTCCGGAATCAGCCAGGAAAGTTTTGATGATATCATTGCACACAATAAATCATTACAGGGACTGGAACTGATTGAATGTGAAGAAATTAAAAGCCTATCCTCACTAAAACAACTGAATGAATTAAAATCGCTAATGATTGACCTCCCTGATATTGATTATGAATCATTGAAACAATTAACGAAAATACGGCTCATTATGATTGATAAGGATCAGTTTGAGGAATCGGATAATGAAATTGCAGCTTTGAAAAATGCTTTACCGGAAACATATATAATCCCCGGATCCGGAATATGCATGGGATCTGGATGGCTAATACTTATTATTCCATTGTTGTTATTTATGGTATTAATTATCAGAGTCTTTATCAAATGAAACGAATAGATGACTTTAAATATACCTATCTTAAAATTAATAAAACAAGTCTTTTATCCATTCTTGAAATTTTACTGGTATTAAGCGGGATCAGTATTTTTGCATGGTTTATTCATGGGGAGCGTCTTTCATTCTGGATTGCAATCGGGGGTCTGATGATGACATCTATTATTATTTCTTTTGCCATCCTTCGTTCTGCAAATCTATTGTCTTTATTAGGATTGGACAGTTTAAAAAGGAGAATTATTATTATTTCGATCAGGGGAATAGTTATTGCTATAATTCTGGCTGCCCTTATCAGGAAAATCACAGGATTATCTCTTTTTCCTTTTCCACTGACTTTCGTTGCCGTTATTTCTCCGGTTATTGGTGCTACGGAAGAATTAATTTTCCGGGGTTTTATCCAGGGAAATTTGAAAACTTCCGGGATTTTTCTATCTATCTTCCTGGCAGCAGCAGGCCATTCTCTTTATAAATATCTGGTATTGAGATCATTACCGGTCGATGTAGGAATTGATTTCGGATGGCTGGTTCTCAGTACATTTATGTTGGGCCTTATACTCGGAGCATCCCGTGAAATTTCCGGCAGTGTAATACCGGCGATGACCTGGCACGTTGTCTTTGATATTATATTTTATGGAGATTTTACCGAAATGCCCGTCTGGGTTTGGAGCTGATGATGACTTTCTTCCGATAATCTTTGTATACATTCTAGCTTTCCTTTGTGTAGCATTGTGGTTAAAATATCCAACGAACCAGGGCTGGTTGTGATAATCAAAGATGATAAGGTATTATACTTTTCTTTAATCAGTTAATTTTAAATCTGTCTATGAATTCTTATTAACACTTCCAGGTTCCTGCTAAATGCTTCGTATTCCTCAAGCATCCCAAGTTTCTCCAGTTTATTTGCTGTTTCTTCAGGGATTTTATCCTTAATACCTTTCTGCAAAATCACTTTGGTTTCCTCTTCTGAGAAACTGCAACCAACATCTGCATTCCTTGAAAATTGTCTGTTTACCGGGCAGACATCCTGGCATACCATACAACCAATCAGACATTGCTGCCATCCCCGGTCAATCCAGTCCGGAAAATCATCAGGATTTTCATTGATGAAGGTCATGCACCTGTCCGCACTTATCCGGATTGCATCAGCACTGATTGCCTGTGTAGGGCATTTTTTGATACAGGCATTACATCCATCACATTGTTCCATCAATACAAAATTATCCCAGCGATCACTGAAGGAAGGCATATCAGAAAAATATGTTGTGAGCCTGAAAAAGCTTCCCCAGCCATCAATATAGCCGATATTATTTTTACCATAAGACGCAAGCCCTGAATGAACAGCAAGCATTTTTTCAGGAACGATAGCATTGGAGAAGACATAACCCTTTCTGTTTAGAAACTGGGTCAGGCACTCAATAACTTCTTTATCTGTTTCCGTTGAATAAGTGGGAGGTATGATGAAGGAATATGCCCGTCCGTCGATTGTAAATTCCACTTTAACTTTAGGTTGTTGTGCGGCAACAATAATAATTGATCCGGTTTCAGGAAAATGTTCCGGGATCCGGCAATCAATCCTGGATAAATACCTTTCATAAAAATCTTTATTGAGAGTATTATCCAGGAGTAATTCATCCATTTTCGATTGCAAATTCTTCACACGAAAAATAGGTGCAACAGCACTCCTGAAGCCGTGTCGGCTGAGATGATCAATCAGTTTACCTTCGAGATTTTCCATCCTGGTATAATGAAGACATGCACAGTTGGCGAAGAAATAAATATTATTAATACATTTTAATTAATTCTCGCAGATTTTCGCAAATTATAAAATGTTGGACCAATTTTGTAATGATACCCTGCGTATCAATCT